>Ga0172378_10000229_pt1 | contig 47111 bp, 46 predicted proteins | sample GrowelOW332metaG_FD_119755 | JGI IMG/M metagenome (GOLD analysis project Ga0172378, IMG submission 119755) | Groundwater microbial communities from an aquifer near a municipal landfill in Southern Ontario, Canada - Pumphouse #3_1 metaG | ecosystem: Environmental > Aquatic > Deep subsurface >...
AGGATCAATATTTATGTTGATGGCGTCAAGGTGATCGATTAAGTTCTTATCAAAAAATCAGGAGGACATGATTTTGAGCAGCAATTCAATCGATGCTAAGATGCTTTCACAGATGTTCTTAGCTGGCGCTTATAATCTGAAATCAAACAAAGAGTGGATCAACGAATTAAATGTTTTCCCTGTTCCGGATGGTGACACCGGAACAAATATGACCATGACGATAATGTCTGCAGTGAAGGAAGTCACAGGTCTTGGTGAAGATCCGGATATGATGACACTCTGCAAGGCAATTTCATCGGGATCGCTCCGTGGTGCGAGAGGAAACTCAGGAGTTATTCTCTCTCAGCTTCTTCGCGGATTCTGCAAGGGAGTACGTGAGTCATCGAGTGTTGAGATACCTGTACTGGCTGATGCTTTTGACAAAGCAGTTGATACCGCTTATAAGGCGGTCATGAAGCCAAAGGAAGGAACAATCCTCACAGTGGCCAGGGGCGCTGCCGAAAAAGCAAGGGAATTATCTGACAGAGGCGAGACAGATATAGATACATTCTGCAAAGAGGTAATAGAATATGCAGAAAAAGTCCTGGCTTCCACACCTGATCTTCTCCCTGTCCTGAAACAGGCAGGTGTCGTTGATTCGGGCGGACAGGGACTGGTACAGGTACTAAAGGGTGCATATGAAGGATTTCAGGGCAAGGTAATCTCATCTGAAGAAGTCGACCAAAGCGAGTCACACGAATCAGGAAGAGCGGCTCTTGTAAATCCGGAAGTCCGTGCAAATGTTGAGATCAAATTCGGTTATTGCACAGAATTCATTATTATGCTGGATAAGAATGAGAAGAGCTGGAACGTCAAGACAGAGAAAGATATTAAGACGTTTCTTGAGTCCATTGGTGATTCAATAGTCTGCGTTGCTGATGACGATGTGGTTAAAGTCCATGTTCATACGAATGACCCCGGCATAGCGATTCAGCGTGCACTTATGTATGGGCAGCTGTCAAACATGAAGATTGACAACATGCGTCTTGAGCATCAGGAAACACTGTTTACCATGACAGGAAATAATGCACAGGCGCCTGCTGCTGATGAGGATAAGAAAGAACAGTTCAGCGAAGTAGGATTTATTGCAGTATGTGCCGGAAGTGGTCTCGAAGAGATATTCAAAGGTCTGGGTGTTGATTATGTCATCACAGGCGGTCAGACAATGAATCCCAGCACTGAGGATATGCTTGAGGCAATCGGAAAACTGAGATGTAACACGATCTTTCTGCTTCCAAATAATAAGAACATCATTCTGGCGGCCAATCAGGCGGCAGGAATGACGAAGGATAAAAATGTTATTGTAATACCGACCAAAACTGTTCCGCAGGGGATAACGGCTGTCATCAATTACATGCCGGAGGTCGGTATAGATGTCAACAAAGATAATATGTGTCAGGAAATCGGCAAAGTAAAGAGCGCTGAAGTGACATATGCAGTGCGTGACACTATGCTTGACAATGTTACGATCCACGAGGGAAATATCATGGGGATCGGAGATGATGGAATAGTCGCTGTCGGAGAAGACAGAGATGGCACGACACTTGATACATTGAAGAAGATCGTGACAGACAATACAAGCCTCATAAGTATTTATAACGGCAGTGATGTCAGTGATGAGGACGCAGAGAAACTGGCAGACAGGGCAAGAGCGGAATTCCCTGATTGCGATGTGGAATTGCAGTCGGGTGGACAGCCAATATATTATTACATAGTATCAGCTGAAGAATAAAAGAACGGAGCCGTTAAGGCTCCGCTTTTTTATCAGACCGGGAGAAACAGACAGTTAACAATTATGGGTAACTGATTTTTGAACTAATTTCTTTGACCTCAGCAATCTCGGTATCAGTAATTACTATGCGAAGAACAGTTGCTGCGTGTCCTTTTTTGTTAAGTCTCAGGAATACACTATATCCGTTGATCCTTATCTCTATCATTCCGTGATGTTTTACGGATTCCTCATGTATGCAGTTGTACTGATGGTTCATGATCCTGTCATATATGATAGATAATAAGTGGTTTACAAGGTCAACTGATGAATAGAACCTGTTGTTAAGTTCCATCCATGTAAGCAGGAGATCATCTTCACCGGCTGCGGTTATAAAAAGGTTTTCATTGTGAATGCTTTCATAAACGCTTTGCCCATCTATATCTGATGCGGCACTTCCTATATTTCTTAATGCGCCTGAATCCTCCTGCATGATCCCAACACCGAGTTCTTCGCATAACGAGCCTGCTGATGTTTTCTGTCTCGATATGGCTGAAACCTTTCTTCTTTTGTAAAACATATAATCCTCCTTCTTTAGATGCTGTTCCTCCTAAGGTCTGGTCTTATCTTGAATATAGTTTTGCCGTGATTGTAAATTGAGCATATGATTGGTAATATTAGTAATAGTTGCAGGCTGTTGATGCAACTGGTTTACGCCGTCGGGTACAACAAAGTCTGTGATTTGCGTACATCGACATCGGGCACTTATACCTTCACTATACCCTGGAATTCTGATATTCCAAGAGTTTAAATGCACAAAATGCGTTTAAGTAAGTTAAGTGAATACGCAGTTCCCGATCATGAAATTATGCTGTTTTTCCTGACATGCAACATATGGTGTCAAAACCGAAAGACCCGCCTACATGTAGTCAGGTCAAAGGAAAAGAGGGAAAACAGTATGATGAAAAACACAATTGAAAAAACTGCAGAAAATTGGTTGCAAAAAACCGGCAAGGAGATATCTGTCTCAACTTTTCTTGAATACACAGGAATTGTAAGACGATATATTATTCCTGAACTGGGAAAACTGACGTGGCAGGAAATCAGTCAGGAAGACATAAATACATTCACTGACAAATTGCTGCATAACGACGGGAAGGCAGGCAGAAATCTTGCTCCTTCGACGGTTCTTCATGTCCGCACAGTCTTAAGGCAGATCGCAATCTTTGCACACAAAACAGAATCAGCTCCACAGTTTGTTTTTTCAGACCGCATTCCGGGAGCTGGACGCACAAGAGGCAGGTGCTTTAGTGAAAAAGATATTTCAAAACTATGTGATTATATACAATCTCTTGATGACACAAGACCATTCGGCGTAATGCTGTCACTCTATATGGGCATCAGGGTAGGCGAACTATGTGCGCTTCAGTGGAATGACATAGATCTTATTCACGGGATGATCCATATCAGAAAGAGTACCAAGAAGGCTTTCCGCGATCAGGACAAAAAAACGGGCGCCACATGGATAATTGGTTCTCCCAAGACAGAAACATCTTACCGCATAATTCCCATCCCGCTCAAAATATGGAAAAAACTGAAAAGTTTTCACGAAGAAATAAACGATGACCAGTGCTACTTTCTCAATGGGAGGACAGATCGTTTTGTCCAGCCAAGGAGTTATGAAAGAAGCTTTGCGTCATATCTTGATAAGTGTGGGATTCCGAGAATCAATATACATTCACTCAGACATTGTTTTGCGACGCAGAGTCTCGGGAGCGGTTGCAGCATAAAGGCACTCAGTGAAATGCTGGGTCATGCCAGTGCCACGACAACACTTGATATGTATGTCCACCCCACAATGGATGAAAAAAGAGCGTCAATAGACAGGCTGGAAAAGCGCATGAGCAGGCGCAAAAGAATGAATTCTGACGTACATAATACACAGACTTTTGCGTACAATCCGGCATGCTGTGACCCGTTCTGCTGCGGTCCGTTTTCTGTGCTGTCATATCGCCTTGCTGTAGGCAGATCAAGAAGATTTTTCAGATATTATCGCACAATTTATGAAAAACATAACAAAAGCCGGGGAGGAGCAGCTTGTTTTGCATCCTGAGCATAATGTGCTAAAATAAAAAGAACATATGTTTGATTACGTGGGGATGAGATGGCAGTCACAACAAGCTTAAGCAGCGAAAGTTCTATATCGGATATCAGGGGCGTCGGCGCCAAAACGGCTGCTCTTTATGCAAAACTCGGCCTGATGACAGTAGGAGATATGATTCATTATTACCCGAGATCATATGATCGTTTTGATGCGCCGAAAATGCTGTCGGAACTAGAGCCGGGAATGGTCGTGTCTGTAAAGCTGCTTATCGTGGGCGGCGGGACGACTTTTCACACCGGGGGTAAGGCTGTGACTTACTTCAGGGCGGCGGACGCAAGCGGACAGATCAGGCTCACATATTTTAACCAGCCATATCTCAGAAACAAAATGCCTGCCGGGACGACAAAGATATTCCGGGGCTTTCTTAAGAAAAGTAAGAACGGCAATATTTATCTCGAACAGCCCAAATCATACACGCCGGAAGAATACATAAAGATACAGGGTACCATGCAGCCGGTATACCCACTCTCGACAGGCTTAAAGAATGCTCAGATCGTAAGAACAATGAAGAACATTTTCGAGAGCATCAGTCAGCTTGGAGATTATCTTTCTGAAGATGAGATACGTGAGTATGATCTTATTTCTTATGATGAGGCCATACGGTCTGTTCATTTTCCAGTTGATGACAAAGATGCGGCAAGGGCCAGAAAAAGGATAGTATTCAACGAGTTCCTCCTTTTTATGATGTCAGTGTACGGCGAGCGCGGGAAGGAAGGGGAAGCTGTTAATCATCGCCCGATGATAGAGACCGCTGATCCGGAAAGGCTGATAGAAGCTCTCCCATATGAGCTCACTGATTCACAGAAGAAAGCATGGAAAGAAATAAGAGAAGACCTTTGCGGTCCACATATAATGAACAGGTTACTGCAGGGAGATGTGGGATCAGGCAAAACTATTCTTGCGTTCCTCGCACTTATTCTGACTGCATCAAATGGCAGGCAGGGCGCTATGATGGCACCGACTGAAGTCCTGGCGCAGCAGCACATGAAAGATATCACAGAGATGACGAAGAAATATCATCTCCGCATTCACCCGGTGCTTTTGACAGGATCAATAAAGGGCAGGGAGAGGAAGAGCTGTTATGAGGAAATAGCATCAGGCGTTGCCGATGTGATAATAGGAACACATGCTTTGATACAGGAAAAGCTTGAATATCATGACCTCGGGCTTGTCGTCACCGATGAGCAGCACAGGTTCGGTGTCAGGCAGAGAGAAAGTTTTGCCGGAAAGGGCGAAGAAGTACCGATACTTGTCATGAGCGCAACACCGATTCCGCGAACTCTGGCGATAATCCTGTATGGCGATCTTAAGGTCTCACTTCTTAAGGATATGCCAAAGGAAAGGCTGCGGATCAGGAACACGGTCCTGGATGAGAGCTGGAGAGATAAGGCATACCATTTTATTATTGATCAGGTGAAAGAAGGGCACCAGGCTTACATAATATGTCCTGCTGTCGAAGAGGGTGAGACTGACGATATTCAGAATGTGGCGGATTATTCTGAATCACTCAGAAAAGTGATGCCCGGAAACGTAATAGTGGGGTCGCTGACCGGAAGAATGAAACCGGTCGAAAAAGAAATAGTAATGAATGATTTTGCGGAACACAGGATCGATGTGCTTGTTTCAACTACTGTTGTGGAGGTCGGAGTGAATGTTGCCAACGCAACAGTGATGATGGTAGAGAATGCCGAGCGGTTCGGTCTTGCTCAGCTCCATCAGCTGAGGGGAAGAGTGGGCAGAGGAAAAGATCAGTCATACTGTATTTTTATATACAGCAGTTCTGCCGGGAAGAAACCGGAGAAACTTGATATCCTCGAGCACACGACAGATGGATTTGAGATAGCAGAAAAGGATCTTAAAATGAGAGGAGCCGGTGATCTGTTCGGTGTAAGGCAGAGCGGCCTTCCTGAATTTGTGCTTGCAGATATTTACGGTGACTCCGATGTGCTGAAAATGGCGGCGGAGCTGGCAGAGAAAATTTCCAGGAAAGATAGCGGGACTACGGCGGAAGAACACAGGGAATTATATGCTGAATTGGAGGCTCAGAAGTCAAAATCGGTTGACTTTCGCACTATCTGACGGCATACTGATATATTGTGTTAAGCGTATATTTACTGATACAAATGCCTGATCGCCAGACAGGTTCATATGGAGGTAGCAATGTCAAAAGTAGCGGTCGTCACTGACACAAATGCGGGATTCTCAAGCGAAGAAGCAGCCGGGTACGGAATCGGTATAGTACCAATGCCGTTCATGTTCGGCAGGGATGAGACAACATATTATGAAGGAATTAATCTGACAAGAGAGGATTTCTTCAGACGCCTGGAAAATGAAGAGCAGATAATGACGAGCCAGCCGGCTCCGAATGAAGTCCTGAAGGTATGGGATAAATATCTGGAAGATAATGATGAAGTAGTATATATTCCTATGAGCTCAGGTCTGTCAGGATCATGCCAGAGTGCTATGATGCTCTCAAGCGATTATGACGGAAAGGTCCAGGTCGTCAATAATCAGAGGATATCTGTGACGCAGAAAGCTTCTGTTCTTGATGCCTGCAGGCTCGCTGAAGCCGGTAATAATGCTGAAGAAATAAAGAACATTCTTGAGGAAGCAAAATTTGATGCAAGTATTTATATAATGCTTGATACTCTCAAGTATCTTAAAAAGGGTGGAAGGATCACCCCGGCTGCTGCAGCAATAGGGAGTCTTTTGCATCTGAAGCCGGTCCTGACGATAAAAGGCGAGAGGCTTGATGCATTCTCAAAGGCACGCACTGTATCACAGGGCAGGAACACCATGCTGAATGCCATGAAGAATGACATCGACAGATTATATGGCGGAACATCAAGTGAGAATGTATGGCTTTACGCCGTACACGCAAATGTCCCGGAAGCCGAAGAAGAATGGGCATCTCAGATTCAGGAGTTTTTCCCGAATATTCATGTGGAGAAGGACAGCCTTTCACTTTCCATAAGCTGTCATATAGGTCCCGGAGCATTGGCTATTGCCTGCTCCAGGAAACTTGATATCAAATAAATCGTATCCGGAGGGGAGACGTGGTTTCACAGACAGATAACAGTTATAACGCTAAAAGCATAAAAGTCCTGGAAGGCCTTGAGGCTGTAAGGCTGCGCCCGGGAATGTATATCGGCAGCACCTCTACACGCGGTCTGAATCATCTCGTTTATGAGATTGTAGATAACTCGGTCGATGAACACCTTGCAGGGTTCTGCGACCAGATAGAGGTTACCCTTGAAGCAAATGGGTCATGTACCGTTGAGGATAATGGACGTGGCATTCCGGTAGGTATGCACGAAAAGGGAGTCAGCGCTGAACGTGTTGTTCTCACGACGCTTCATGCGGGCGGCAAATTCGACAACAAAGCATATAAGACAAGCGGCGGACTTCACGGAGTCGGCTCATCTGTTGTAAACGCTCTTTCGTCAAATCTGACAATCACTGTAAAAAACGGCGGTTTTATTTATCAGGATAAATATGAACGCGGAAATCCGGCCATGGATCTTGTGGGCGGACTTCTTCCTGTGATCGGCAAAACAAGACAGACCGGAACAACCATTAATTTCATGCCAGATGACGAGATCTTCGAGAAGACAAGATTCAAGGAAGATGACATAAAGAGCCACCTGCATGAGACTGCATATCTCAATCCCAACCTTACGATCATTTACAATGACAAACGCGAGGGAACGAAGGAATCTATAACTTACCATGAACCTGAGGGTATAGTCGGCTTTGTGACAGACATGAACAAGAATAATGAAGCTGTCACGGATGTCATCTATTACAAGGGCGAGAGCGAAGGCATTCAGGTCGAAGTCGCTTTCCAGTACATCAATGAATTTCATGAAGATGTGCTCGGTTTCTGCAATGACATTTATAACGCCGAGGGCGGCTCTCATATAACGGGATTTAAGACAATGTTCACTCAGATAGTGAACCAGTATGCCCGGGATCTGAACATTCTTAAGGACAAGGATATCAACTTTACAGGAACTGACGTCAGGAACGGTATGACTGCTATTGTTTCCATCAAGCACCCTGATCCCAGATTTGAGGGGCAGACCAAGACAAAACTTGATAATCAGGATGCGGCGAGAGTTGTTTCAAAGATCACAGGCGAAGAAGTAACACGGTATTTTGACAGGAATGTTGAGACACTCAAATCAATAATCGGGTGTGCCGAAAAGGCTGCCAGGATAAGGAAGAACGAAGAGAAGGCCAAGGTCAATATCCTGACAAAACAAAAGTTCTCGTTCGATTCCAATGGCAAGCTCGCAAACTGTGAGAGCCGCGACGCTTCTAAATGCGAGATTTTCATAGTGGAAGGCGATTCTGCCGGCGGCAGTGCCAAGACAGCGCGCAACAGGATGTTCCAGGCAATACTTCCCATTAGAGGCAAGATCCTTAATGTTGAGAAAGCCTCGATTGATAAGATACTGGCTAACGCAGAGATAAAGACAATGATAAATACTTTCGGATGCGGATTTTCCGAAGGCTATGGAAATGATTTTGACATAACGAAGCTTCGCTACGACAAGATAGTTATAATGGCGGATGCTGATGTCGATGGAGCACATATATCGACATTGCTGATGACTTTGTTTTACCGGTTCATGCCGTCACTTATTTTCGAGGGACATGTATATGTCGCCATGCCACCGCTTTACAAGGTGATGCCTCAGGGCGGCAGAGGGCAGGAAGAATACCTTTATGATGACGCTGCACTGGAAAAATACCGCAAGACTCATAAGGATAAGTTTACTTTGCAGAGATATAAAGGACTTGGCGAAATGGATGCGCAACAGCTTTGGGAGACGACTCTTGATCCTGAGCGCCGTGTCATGAGAAGAATCGAGATCGACGATGCCAGAATGGCATCAGAAATGACGGAACTCCTCATGGGAAACGATGTCCCACCACGCAAAGAATTCATACATTCCCACGCAACTGATGCGGAGGTCGATGCATAATGCCTGCTGTAAAAGAGAAGATAATCAGAAGTGAATATTCGGAGCTGATGCAGAAATCGTATATCGATTATGCAATGAGCGTCATTGTAGCGCGTGCTCTGCCTGATATAAGGGACGGTCTCAAGCCTGTTCAGAGAAGAACACTATATGATATGAGCGAACTCGGCATACGCTCTGACAAGCCGTACAGAAAGAGCGCAAGGATCGTCGGAGATACTATGGGTAAATATCACCCGCACGGCGACAGCTCAATATATGACTGCCTTGTAGTGATGGCACAGGACTTCAAGAAAGAACTTCCGCTTGTTGACGGTCACGGCAACTTCGGCAATATCGAAGGCGACGGCGCTGCAGCAATGCGTTATACAGAAGCCAGGCTGCAGAAGATCACTGAGGAAGCCTTCCTTGCGGATCTCGACAAAGATGTTGTGGACTTTGTTCCAAACTTTGACGAGACAGAGAAGGAGCCTGAAGTTTTGCCTGTCAGGATTCCCAATTTCCTCATAAACGGTTCAGAGGGCATCGCCGTAGGTATGGCAACAAGTACGCCGCCTCACAACCTTGCAGAAGTGATAGACGCTGAGAACGCATATCTTGAGAACCCCGATATCAGCATTGCAGAGCTGATGAAATATGTAAAGGGACCGGATTTTCCTACAGGCGGTATTGTAGTCAACAAGGAAGCTCTGAAAGAAATATATGAGACCGGCACTGGCAAAATAAGAATACGCGGCAGGGTAACAACGGAAAAAGGCAAGAATGGCAGGGTAAACGTTGTCATCACTGAGATACCATATACAATGATAGGCCAGGGAATAGGAAAATTCCTGCAGGATGTCGCAGATCTTGCCGAGAAAAAAGTCACCAACGATATTGCTGATATAACAAATCAGTCATCAAAGGATGGGATCCGCATTGTTATTGAGCTCAAGCGTGACGCCGATGCCGATAACTTCATTAATCTGCTTTACACAAAGACTCGTCTTGAGGATACTTTCGGTGTCAATATGCTGGCCATACGCGACGGCAGACCTGAGACAATGAATCTAAGGTCGATCATGGAAGCCTGCACAGCATTCCAGTATGAGACAACGAGAAGAAAATACACCAATCTTCTCGAGCGGGAGCAGAAGAAACGCGAGATACAGGAAGGCCTCATAAAGGCATGCAATGTAATAGACCTTATAATTGAGATCCTCCGTGGTTCAAAAGACCGCGCGATGGCAAAGGACTGCCTTGTAAGCGGCAATACGACAGGCGTGAACTTCAAGTCCAAAGAGTCACGTGTCATGGCAAAACAATTGCTGTTCACCGATGCACAGGCTGATGCCATACTCGATATGAGACTGTATAAGCTCATAGGACTTGAGATCGATGCTCTTATAAAAGAGCATGAACAGACCGTTTCAAACATCTACAGATATGAGGACATTCTCGAGCAGAGAGAATCGATGACAATGGTCATCCAGAATGAACTCAGCGAGTATAAAAAGAAATATTCGAGGAAGCGCAGGACAGAGATAAAGCAGGAAGAGGCGGCTGTATTCGTTCAGCCTAAGAGCGAAGTTACAGATGTATGCTTTGTGATGGACAGATTCGGATATGCACGGACAATCGACACTGCAACATTTGACCGCAATCAGGAGACAATAGAGGCAGAATCAAAGTATCACTTTATCTGCAGGAGCGACAGCAGGATATGTCTGTTCACCGAGGAGGGCCAGCTACATACATTCAAGGTGGAAGATCTGCCGCAGGGCAAGCTCCGTGACAAGGGAATACCCGTGGATAATATCAGCGGTTATGATTCATCCAAAGAGCAGATAGTACTTGTGACAGGACAATCTGATCTTAATCTTTATAAACTGATATTTGTTACTGCCAGCGGCATGATAAAGGTGGTCGAGGGCGGTGAGTTTGAGGTGAAACGAAATAATGTTGCCTCAACTGTTTTGCAGGATGGTGACAGGATAATAAAGATCGAGGTCATGAAGGATCAGCAGAATATTGTTTTTCAGACGCAGAAAGGATTTTTCCTGAAATTCCCTGTTGAGCAGATACCACAGAAAAAGAAGACTGCTGTCGGTGTCCGGGGAATGAGCCTTGGTGATGATGATGAGATAGAGGAAGTTTACTTTACAAACAATCTTGAATCAAATACAGTAATTTACAAAGAAAAAGAGCTGTCGCTCAATCATTTAAGGCTGGCAAACCGTGCGGCGAAGGGCAGCAGGATCAAACTATAGATACATTTACGGAGGATGAATAATTGAGAGTAATAGCAGGTTCGGCCAGGAGCATTCCGCTTGAGACACCTGATGGCGACGAAACAACGAGACCCACGCAGGATCGCATAAAGGAGACACTGTTCAACATGATCCAGATGCAGGTGCCGGGATCAATATTCCTTGATCTCTGCGCAGGCAGTGGCGGCATTGGCATAGAGGCGATAAGCCGCGGGGCAAAACATGTGTATTTTGTAGAAAACGACAGAAACGCAGTGCTGTGCATCCAGAATAATCTACACAAAACAAAATTTGAGGATACCGGGACACTTCTGAAGTCAGATGTCCTGAATGCAATAGGTAATATCCACGAGAAGGAAGCCGACATAATCTATCTGGATCCGCCATATGAGTCGGAAGTCCGGAAAAGGGCGCTTTCTCTGCTTGCAAAGGCTCCTTATGTGACAGAGAATACGATCATTATAGTTGAAGCCGCACTCGGTACCGATTTTGAATATACGGAAGAAATGGGACTTACGGTAACGAGAAAGAAACAATACAAAACTAATATGCATGTTTTCTTTAAAAAGAAAATGTGAGAAGAGGTTCTGATGAAGGCTGCGATCTATCCCGGAAGTTTTGATCCGGTGACATACGGACACATAGATGTGATAAAAAGAGCCGCCGAAATGTTCGATGAACTCATCGTCAGCGTGCTGGACAACAAGGCTAAAACTCCATTGTTTTCAGTAGATGAACGTGTTAAAATGTTACAGGATGTGACCAAAGAAATCAGCAATGTCAAGGTGGAAAGCTTCTCAGGTCTGCTTGTTGATTATGCCGGAAGAAAAAACGTGCATGTCAGTGTGAGAGGACTCCGGGCGGTCACAGATTTTGAGTATGAACTTCAGATCGCACAGACGAACCGTCTTCTTTCCAAGGGGAAACTTGATACTATATTCCTGACAACAAGTCTGGAGTATGCATATCTCAGTTCATCGAGTGTGAAGGAGATAGCGTCATTTGGCGGGGATATTTCACTATGTGTACCACCACTGGTCGCTGACATGATCCACGAGAAATTCAAGGACACGGATATGACCACAATTATTGAATAAAGAGAGGTAAATCGGTGTTATGGCAAACAAACTGGAACGTCAGATAGATGAGATCATTTCGTATGTAGACAGCTCCAAATATATCACTTTTTCTTCTTCGAAGATCCAGATCGACAAGGAAGAGCTTATTGATATGCTCACCGAGCTCAAGAACAATATGCCCGACGAGATCAACAAGTACAGGAGAGTTGTCAATGACCGCGATAAGATCCTGGATGAAGCAAAACGCAAGGCTCAGCAGCTTGTTGATGAAACGGAAGTCCGGACTAATCAGATGGTGACAGATCAGGAAGTCATGAAGCAGGCTTATGCGCGTGCCAATGAGATAATGAGTCAGGCTACACAGACAGCTCAGGCAACTACAGATCAGGCAATAACAGATGCCAATAATTACAGGCTCGCTGCAGTTCAGTATATGGACAATATGCTCTCCACTCTGGAGCAGCAGACAACAAAGTGCCAGCTGCAGACGAATGCATCTTATAACCAGTTCGCACAGCTTGTGCAGAATTACATGGAGCAGATCCAGGGCAACCGCGCTGCTCTCCGTCCTGAAGCTCAGCAGCTCACAGGAGTTATCAATCTTGCTCAGGAAGGTAATGAAGGACAGAGGGAGTCAACAGTTTCAGAATCGACAATGACGGCTCCGCTCCCGTCGGAAATGCCGAATGACACAGCGAGCATGGGAACAGCTGGAGATTCAACAAATACTGACCTGAATCTTGATGGTGTATAAAGTTCAGACTTCTGTTTATAAAAGCTTGAATAACAGAGGATCGATCCTCCTATAGGGACCGATCCTCTTCTTATAATCCGAGAGAATAATATGAGGTAAAACAGTGATATCATTTCCGGGAATCAGCGGCGTTAAGGCCGTTCTGTTCGATCTTGACGGGTCGCTCGTAGACTCAATGTGGATGTGGCGCTCAATAGATGAGGAATATCTCGGAAGGTTTGGAATAAGCGCACCTTCTGATCTTACAGAAGGGATTGGCGGCCGCAGTATCTATGAGACGGCACTGTACTTCCGGGAGAGATTCGGTATTACAGACAACCCGGAAAAGATGATGACTGACTGGAACGAAATGGCGGGATATAAATATATAAATGAAGTACCGCTCAAACCAGGGGCTTCGGAGTTCCTGGGCTGTTGTAAAGATCAGAAAATACTATTAGGTGTAGCCACAAGTAATTCGAGGGATCTCACAGAAAAGGTCCTGTCATCACATGGAATCCGCGGATGTTTTGACGTGATAATGACAGGAAATGATGTGAAAAAGGGAAAACCCGCTCCGGATATATATAAGGCATCTGCTGACAGTATATCTGTAGCGTCTGAGGCATGTGTGGTATTCGAGGATGTACCCGACGGGATAAAGGCAGCAAAAGCCGCGGGAATGTATGTGGGTGCTGTTGAGGATGATTTTTCGGCACCGTTCGAAAAAGAGAAAAGGAAACTTTCTGACTTCTGGATAAAAGATTACAGGGAGCTGATAAACAAGTAAACGAAGGTAAGTTTTGGAGGCATAAATGAAGAGTATAAAAAAGGGCTGTGTCGGATACATAAAGAGCCGCAGAATCAAGTATCTCATGATAACTCTGTTGTTGCTCGGTGGTGATCTGTTCATGTTCTTCTATGCAAAGTGGTATTTTGGCAGCAACAAGAATCTTTTCAGCCTTTTTGCAGCGCTGATCTGCCTGCCGATAGCGAAGACAGCGGTCGAGACGATAATGCTGTTCCGCGCAAGGGGATGCTCGGAGGAAGCAGAGAAACAGATAACACAGCACAAAGGCAGTGTTGACGGCCTGTTCGAACTGTATCTAACGAGTTACAGCAACAGTTTTCAGCTCAGCCATGTCGCTTACGCATGCGGAAATGTGATTGCTTATACGGAGCTGGCGGGCACGAAGGGCAATCTTGGAGAAAAACATATTCGGGAAATACTCTCAAATAACGGGTTCAAGGGGTACAATGTAAAGATTTTTTATAACCTTGATAAGTATATAGAGCGACTGGATTCCTTGAACAGACTTAAGGAACAGGGGGAGGAAGAAGATCTCAGTGGACTCGGTGACGTTCTTCTTTCAATTTCATTATGAGAAAATTTGTGATAGGCGATGCGGAGCAGGGTCAGCGGTTCGACAAGTATGTTAAGAGAAAACTTGCGGCTGCACCGGGCTCCTTTATTTATAAAATGATACGCAAGAAGAACATAACTCTGAATGGCAAAAAGGCTGATGAGGCAGATATTGTCAAGACTGGCGACGAAGTGGCATTCTTCCTTTCTGATGAAACATATGATAAGTTCTCCGGAAACTCTGAGCAGAAAACCAGTGACGGTATCGAACAATATGTGGACGCATACAAAATGATCGGCCGTAAATACAGGACATCACCGATCATCTATGAAGATAAAGATATACTTATAGCTGAAAAGAAGCCAGGCGTGCTGTCACAGAAAGCAGCTCAGGATGATATATCAATGAACGAATGGTTCATCGGATATCTCCTTGAGAGCGGGCAGCTCAGTGCGTCCGGCATGAGTGAGTTCACACCTTCTGTATGCAACAGACTTGACCGCAACACAGGCGGCATACTTGTTTTCGCGAAGACGCTTAGCGGCGCAAGATTTCTCTCAGAACTTCTGCGCTCGAGAAAGCTTGGAAAATTTTACAGAATGGTAGTTCTCGGGGAGATAAAAACTCCTGGCAATATAAAGGCCTATCTTGTTAAAGATGAAAAGACGAATATTGTCACAGTGTCTGAAACAATGCCGGATGAGAGCCTGAAGCCGCAGTACATTGAGACGGCATACAGACCGGTGGAATCAGGTGACGGCATGACAATTCTCGAGTGCGAGCTCATCACGGGTAAAACACATCAGCTCCGCGCTCATTTGTCACACATCGGGCATCCTGTTGCCGGAGATCCTAAATATGGGGATGATGCCTGGAACGATAAGCTGAGACAGAAATTTGATATCAGATACCAGATGCTGTACGCGGTGAGGATAGTTTTCCCGGAGATACAAGGTGACTTTGAGAGGCTGTCAGGAAGAACATTTGAACTTCCTATGCCTACGGTCTATGAGAAAGTGCTGAATAGAGGACTTTAATGGCTACATGGAATTCGAGAGGCCTCCGCGGTTCCACACTGGAGGAAATGATAAACAGGACAAACGAGAAGTATGAGGAGCAGCACCTGGCTCTTATGCAGAAGATTCCGACGCCCATCACTCCTATTAATATTGATAAGGACAGTCGTCATATTACGCTCGCCTATTTCGAGCAGAAAAGCACTGTCGATTATATAGGAGCGGTGCAGGGAATACCCATTTGTTTTGACGCAAAAGAATCACAGACAACCACTTTCAGCCTGCAGAACATTCATGAGCATCAGGTGGAGTTCATGAAGGAGTTCGAGGAGCAGGACGGGATTGCTTTCTTCCTGATTTCTTTTACCAGTGAAGACATGTATTATTATCTGCCGTTCCGGGAGTTCCTGCCATTCTGGGAGAGATCTGAAAAGGGCGGCAGGAAGAGCTTCAGACTGGATGAACTTGATATGACGTGGGTGCTGCCGAAGAAAAGCGGAGTGCTGGTGCCGTATCTGGAGATGATAAATAAGGATCTGGCGGAAAGAGATTGAGAGTCACCTGTGTCAGAGATACTAATGATGCAATTGACATAAATGTGTCAGTCATGTATACTTGCGAATAGTTTAGCGTGATAACGAATTATCACTGCACAGCAGTAAAGCAAAAAGGAAGATTATGAAATTATCTGATTCAGGCAAAAAGCTCCTGCATACTCCGGAAGGTCTGCGGGATATATATGGTGAAGAGCTTAAGATCAAGGGAAATGTGACGGGGAAGATCCGCAGAGAAATGCATCTGTACGGATATGAGGATATTCAGACGCCGACTTTTGAATTCTTTGATGTGTTCTCAAAAGAAATAGGCACCACGCCATCCAGAGAGCTGTATAAGTTCTTTGACAAAGATGGCAGCACACTTGCTCTGAGACCGGACTTTACGCCCTCCTGTGCGCGATGCGCAGCCAAATACTACATGGATGAGAAGGAGCCTATAAGGTTCTGCTATGAAGGAAATGCTTATACAAATACTTCAAGTCTCCAGGGCAAGCAGAGAGAATCGACACAGATGGGAGTCGAGCTCATTGGAGATGATTCTGCATTTGCTGATGCTGAAACTATAGCATTGCTTATCAATTCTCTCCAGAGCACAGGACTTTCGGATTTCAGGATCAGTGTCGGAAATGCCGGGTATTTTCGCGGAATTTGTGAAAACGCAGGAATAGATGAGGAGACTGAGTTCTCACTTAGAGAGTTCATTTCCGGCAAGAATTTCTTTGCGGCAGAAAAACTACTCGAGGAATCCGGGGCAGGAATGGAAGTCAGCAGGAATCTTCTGGGGATCACTGAGCTCATCGGTTCGCAGGACGCTCTGGAAAGAGCGGAAGAATATGCGGACAATGAAATGTCAATGGCAGCCGTAAAGAGACTCAGGGATGTTTACGAAGTGCTGGGACAGTACGGTCTTGAAAAGTTCGTTAGTTTTGACTTGTCGATGCTCAGTAAATACAATTATTATACGGGCATAATTTTCAAAGGATTCACATATGGTGTGGGCGATGTGATAGCGACAGGCGGAAGGTATGACGATCTTATCGGCCGCTTCGGAAAGAATTCGCCTGCTGTAGGCTTCATGATACCTGTTGATGCACTGCTGGAAGCAATGAGGCGTCAGAAAATAAAAGTGGAACTGCCGGAGAAAGCGACTGTCATAAAGTACAATGAAGAGGATTATAAGAAAAAGCTTAAGAAGGCACAGGAACTGCGGTCAGAAGGCAAGTCAGTCCGCATGATGCCGGAATAATAACGGAGACAACTATGGAAAAGAAGTATCTGACGGTGGCTCTTACCAAAGGGCGTCTCGCCGACAAAACTCTGGATCTTTTTGAAAAGATCGGAATAACTGTCGATGAAATGAAGGACAAAGGTACAAGGAAGCTGATCTTTACTAATGAAGAGACGGGACTTCGTTTCTTCCTTGCAAAGGGGCCAGATGTCCCGACTTATGTAGAATACGGAGCAGCTGATATAGGCGTTGTTGGTTCTGATATAATCATGGAAGAAAAAAGGCGCGTGTATGAGGTGCTGGATCTTGGATTCGGAAAATGCAGGATGTGCGTATGCGGTCCCGATAAAGCCGGGGAACTCTTGAAGCATCACGAGATGATCCGTGTCGCATCAAAATATCCCAACATAGCCCGCGATTATTTTTATAATATCAAGCAGCAGACGGTCGACATAATAAAGCTCAACGGATCTGTCGAACTGGGACCTATAGTCGGACTTTCGGATGTCATAGTAGATATTGTCGAGACGGGCTCCACGCTCAAAGAGAATGGGCTGAAGGTGCTCGAAGAGGTGTGTCCGCTGTCAGCAAGAATGATCGTAAACCAGGTATCGATGCAGATGGATACCGAGCGCATCAGCAAACTGATATTTGATATAAAAGAACAGCTTGGGAAATGATGATCTGTCAAAACAAATTTACGGAAACATAAGCTCAGGCACGAAAGGCAATTATGAGAATCATAAAACTTACTGATGAAGAGCAGGACAGGGCACTTGCAGAGCTTCTTAAACGAAGCCCGGTAAACTACACGGAATATGAGAAAACTGTAGGTGACATTATTTCAGATGTCAGAATGAACGGAGACAGTGCGCTGCTTCGGCTCGAGAAAAAATTTGACAAGTGTGAACTTGATGCAGGCAGCATTCGCGTAAATGATGAAGAGATAGCTGAGGCATACAAAGAACTTGACCCGGCATTCCTCGATGTCATCAACAAGGCTTCGGAAAACATCAGAAGTTATCACAGCAAACAGGTGCAGCAGAGCTGGATAACAACGAGCCCTGACGGAGTTATTCTCGGTCAGAAGATCACTCCTATCGCCATATCCGGATGCTATGTTCCCGGCGGAAGGGCAGTATATCCTTCCAGCGTGCTCATGAATGTCATCCCGGCGAAGGTTGCGGGTGTTGAACGGATAATAGTCTGCACGCCTCCAAATGCGCAGGGAAAGGCCCCTGCGGGCACTATAGTCGCCGCTGATATTGCAGGCGCTGATGAGATATATAAAGTTGGCGGCGCTCAGGCAATAGCTGCAATGGCATTTGGCACGGAGAGCATTCCGAGAGTTGATAAGATCACAGGCCCCGGCAATATGTATGTGGCTCTTGCAAAGAAAGCATGTTTCGGATACACAGGCATAGATTCAGTGGCAGGACCGAGCGAAATACTTGTTTTGGCTGATGATACGGCAAACCCGCGCTTTGTGGCGGCTGACCTGCTGAGCCAGGCGGAACATGATCCGCTTGCCAGTGCGATTCTGCTGACAACGAGCGACAGGCTTGCGCACGCAGTTTCGGATGAGATCGATAAATTCATGAAGACGCTCTCCAGAGCTGAGATAATACAGCAGTCACTCGATAATTACGGGTATCTCTTCGTGGGTGACACGATGGATCAGCTTATAGATGCGGCAAACGCGATAGCTTCGGAACACATGGAAATTATGACAGAGAACCCGTTCGAGGTCATGACGAAAATTAAAAATGCGGGTGCTATATTCCTTGGAAGTTACAGCTCCGAGCCGCTGGGGGATTATTTTGCCGGACCAAATCATATACTTCCTACCAACGGGACCGCGAGGTTCTTCTCGCCGCTCGGGGTCGATCAGTTCATAAAGAAGAGCAGCATCATTTCGTATTCGAAGGATGCTCTTTCAAAGGTCGAGGGCGACATTGAGCTATTTGCCGAGAATGAGGGACTTACGGCGCACGCAAATTCAATAAGAGTCAGATTTGACAATGAATGATCTGAGCCATGGGGCTCTGTTACGGAGGCGGGTATGAGGACTGCGAAGATAACAAGAAAGACAGGTGAGACAGATATTAAGCTGAAACTGAACCTTGACGGGCAGGGAAAAGCAGAAATAGATACAGGAATAGGCTTTTTCGATCATATGATGGATGCTTTTGCGAGACACGGAATGTTCGACGTGGATCTCAAGGTAAAAGGTGATCTTAATGTGGATGGTCATCACAGCGTCGAGGACACAGGAATTGTGCTCGGTGAGGCAATCCGCAAAGCTGTCGGCGATAAGAAAGGGATACGCAGATATGGTTATTTCGTACTGCCGATGGACGAGGCTCTTGTTGTCTGTGCAATCGATCTTTGTGGCAGACCATATTATGTAAGCGATGCCAGATTTCCCTCGGGGATGGTCGGGGATTTTGACACAGAGCTTGTAAATGAATTCTTCTATGCGGTATCATATTCGGCTGCGATGAATCTTCACTTCCGTGTTCTTTCAGGAAATAACACGCACCACATTATTGAGGCAATGTTCAAAGCTTTTTCGAAAGCCCTTGATATGGCAACGGGCACAGATCCGAGGATAGCAGATGTTCTCAGCACCAAAGGAGTGCTTGAATAGGAAACATGCAGGAGACAACAATGACTGACGATAAAAAGTACAAGAAATTCATACCGTGTATCACATTGCTTCGCGGAAATGCAGTAAGAGGGTTGAAGGACAATACAATTGTTTCGACTGATCCTGCAGCGCTCGCCAAAACATATTCACACGCAAATATTGATGCCATCATAGTCTTTGACAGGTCGGCTGATGGGAGTGATTCCGAGCATGATGCTGCCATAGAGCAGATAAGAGAGATATCGGCAGCGGTGCATGTTCCGGTCATCGGAGCAGGACACATTAATCGCATGGAGGATGTCAAAAAGCTTATCTATGCAGGATGCTCATCCTGCGCACTGAATTATTCCAAACAGAGCAATATAGATCTTACGAAAGAAGTCTCGGATAAGTTCGGCAGGGACAAGATCTCAGTATGCTACAGACATACTGATGATGTACTGAGCAATAAGGAACTGATCGAGAAGTATGTTCAGCAGATGATCCTCATTGATGCCGACGGGGTAGGTGATGTCAAGCACTTCGAGGGGATGCCGACTGTTATAGACATTCCTGATGTTTCCCTTGACAAAATAATCGAGCTCCTTGGATATGAAAGTATAGACGGAATTACAGGAAATGCGGTAAATGATAATATCGACCAACTTTCTGATGTTAAAAAACTGTGTTCAGACAATGGTATTGCAGTGAACAAGCCGGTTGCAGAGTACAAATGGTCAGACCTCAAAAAGGGAAGCGACGGTCTTGTTCCGGTCGTGGTCCAGGAAGACTCCACTGACCAGGTGCTCATGGTCGCATACATGAATGAAGAGTCATATAACATGACGATTCAGACAGGGATAATGACTTATTATTCAAGAAGCAGGCAGGAACTCTGGGTAAAGGGCGAAACAAGCGGTCATTATCAGTATGTGCGTTCCATTTTTGTTGACTGCGATCTCGACACTCTGCTGGCCAAAGTGGATCAGATAGGTGCGGCCTGTCACACCGGCTCACATTCATGTTTTTTTAACAAGGATTATCAGACCGGAGAACCAAGGAATAACCCTGAGAAGGTGCTTGAAAATGTTTATGATGTGATCCAGGATCGAAAGATCCATCCCAAAGAGGGCTCATACACAGATTATCTTTTTGAAAAAGGAATAGACAAACAGCTCAAGAAGCTTGGAGAAGAATCAACAGAAATAGTAATAGCGGCCAAAAATCCGGACAAGACAGACCTTGTCTATGAGATGGCTGACTATCTGTATCACATGATGGTCGTTATGGCGACGCGCGATGTGAGCTGGAAGGACATAACGGAAGAACTCGCAAGAAGAGAGCAGAGTAAAAAGACAGAATCATGAGAATTGTGGTAGCGGCGGAAAACGGGAAGAATCTCGGTTTCCTTTTGGACAACAGCAGACTTCTGGAGGTGTTTCCGGCGGATGACGCGCCGGGAACATTTCATGTAGGGGACATTATTCTGGGCCGGGTGCGCGATGTAGTGCCTTCATTGAAAGCCTGTTTTGTAAACATAACTATGTCTGGTGATAAACATGTGGATATGGCGGCTGGATTTCTGCCGTTTTATGACTGCGTGGGAGCAAATACCGGAATGAAGCCTGAAATGGTGCTGCCGGTGCAGATAACAGCCATGCCGTCCGGTTCTAAACCCTGCAGGCTTTCTGCAAAACTGAATATTGCCGGCAAGTACTGCGTTGTCGGGACCGGAATTTCAGGGGTGAGTATTTCGAGAAAACTTGACAACATAGTTTCGTCTTCACTGAAAGACATTGTGAGTTCATCTAAAGAAGCCAGGAGCCTTTCAGAACACGGATTTGGCGTGATAGTCAGGACGAATGCAGGTCGTTTTGCGACAGCTTCTGCAGAAGAATCAGAAGATACAGAGATTCTTCTTGGAGAGATAAGCGATCTTGATTCGCAGCTGGCAGGAATAATTGCAGATTCCAGAACAAGGGTACAGGGAACAGTTCTGTATTCCAGCCCTGGATTACTGGCACAGAAAATAATGAATAATGAACCCGAAGAAGTTCTTATTGATGAAAGTGCCGTGAATAATTGTTTTGATCTGCAGAACATTTCTACTCAAGGCAAAACAAGAAAAGTCGCTGGTTCAATGGCTGTAATGGGAATAAAAAGACAGCTGGATGAGGGGCTCGCGCGAAGAGTATGGCTTAAGTCAGGCGCCTATCTTGTGATCGATCATACGGAATCCCTTACTGCTGTAGATGTCAACTCCGGCAAAGCTGTTATCAAAGGACGAAGAAATGATGATGCAGTGGCTGCAAAGATGGCGTATGATGTCAATAAAGAAGCCGCATATGAGGTGTTCAGACAGATGCGGCTGCGTAACATTTCGGGCATGATCCTTGTTGATTTCATAAATATGGACAGTGAATACACGGACAGGCTTTCTATAATTCTGAATTCATTGGCTGATAAGGATCCTGTTCATGCGGGTTTTGTGGACTTCACCGGACTTGGACTCGCTGAAATCACCAGAAAAAAAGAAGGTCAGCGTCTTGAAGAATTAGTTGTTGACACGGCGGGTACAAAACTGTAATATAACATGGTATGTGCCGCATGGTGGGGCAGGATGACAACGTATCGTAGTAAAAAACTGTCAGGTACTGCAGTTTTCCATAAAGAGCAGAACATCGAATGATGATATCTGCCGCCAAAGCCAGCGAGTATTCATTAAAAGGAGGTACCTTTATGTACGCGATTATTGCAACAGGAGGCAAACAGTACAAGGTTTCGGAAGGCGATGTAGTCAGAGTCGAGAAGCTTGATTGTGAGCCCGGTAAAACAGTCACATTTGATCAGGTCCTTGCGATCAGTGGTGACACTCTGAAAGTGGCAGGTGATGTAGCAGGAGCAACTGTTACCGGAACTGTTATGGATCAGGGCAAAGCTAAGAAAGTAATCGTTTATAAGTACAAGCCGAAGACCGGATATCACAAGAAGAATGGTCACAGACAGGCTTATACAGCAGTCAAGATCGATAAGATCAACGCATGATCAGACAAAAGAGATGATCAGGATTCAGATAGAGAAAAACAGGAACGGAAGTTATAGTTCATTCGTCTGTAAAGGTCACGCAGATTACGCAAAGGAAGGCTCTGATGTTGTATGTGCCGGTGTTTCAGCACTGGTGATAAACACAGTAAACTGCCTGGAGGATCTGCTGGGAGAGAAAATCTCAGTGACATTCGACGAAGAGAACGGCGGAGATATAGAATGCAGACTGCTCGATATACCTTCTGAGAATGCTTCTTTCCTTATCGATTGCATGATCCACGGATTTGACTGGATCATCGGGCAGTACGGCAGAAAATATCTGGATTATGAAATTAAGGAGGCGTAACAATGTTAAATTTAGACCTTCAATTCTTCGCTCATAAAAAGGGACTCGGCTCTACAAAGAACGGCCGTGATTCCAATTCCAAGAGACTTGGAGCGAAAAGAGCTGACGGGCAGTTCGTAAAAGCCGGCAATATACTATACAGACAGCGCGGAACCAAGATCCATCCCGGCACTAATGTCGGAATCGGCGGGGATGATACCCTGTTCGCAAAAGCTGACGGAGTTCTGAGATATGAACGCGTAGGCAAGACCGATACAAGAGCTTCTGTCCATCCGGTCGAGGACAAGTAAGTAAAAGAGTTTTTACGGGCTTCGGACAATGCTCCGGAGCCTTTTTGTTTTGTTGGAACAGGATGTCCGGTGATCAGTAATCGCCGGCAATATGGAGATATAAAAAATGGCATTCACGGATAAAGCCAGAATAATTGTAAGCAGTGGCAGGGGTGGTAATGGGCATATTTCTTTCAGAAGAGAGAAATTTGTACCGGCAGGAGGGCCTGACGGCGGAGATGGCGGAAACGGCGGAGATGTTATATTCGCTGTGGATGAAGGGCTCAACACGCTTGAAGATTTCAGACACGCACTAAAGTTCTCTGCAGAAAACGGTGAGGATGGCGGTAAGAAAAAGTGTTCAGGAAAGTGTGGCGCGAATCTTACCCTCAAAGTTCCTGAAGGCACAGTTATAAAAGACTTTGCTACCGGAAAAGTAATCGCCGATATGTCAGGCGATTGCAAAGAATATCTTCTGCTTAAGGGCGGCCATGGTGGAAATGGCAATCAGCATTACGCAACGTCAACGATGCAGGCACCGAAATACGCTCAGCCAGGACAGCCTGCGAGAACTATTGAACTGCAGCTTGAACTTAAGGTCATTGCTGATGTCGGTCTTGTAGGTTTTCCCAATGTTGGTAAATCTACATTGCTTTCAATGGTCAGCAATGCCAGACCGAAGATCGCAAATTATCATTTCACAACGCTTTCGCCTATCCTTGGTGTAGTAGATCTTGATGATGCCCAGGGTTTTGTAATGGCAGACATACCAGGGCTTATAGAGGGGGCTGCGGAAGGCGTCGGACTCGGAGATGAATTCCTTGCACACATAGAGCGTACAAAGATGCTGGTACATGTAGTGGATGCGTCAGGCTCTGAAGGCCGTGATCCGATCGAAGATATTGAGGCTATAAATAAAGAACTCAATGCGTACAGTATTGATCTCACTAAGAAGAAACAGGTAATAGCTGCAAACAAAACAGATCTGATCCCGGCAGATACTGATCCTGATCCGGTACAGAGAATACGCGATAAATACGAACCTCTTGGAATCAGAGTTTTTGCAATCTCAGCAGCTACTAATTCAGGTATTCGTGAGATGCTTTATTATATCAGCGGTGAGCTTCAGAAAATGCCGCGTGGCGCAAATGTCTTTTCACAGGAATATGACCCTGAAGAAGCTATTGCAAAGATGGATGACAGCTTTACGGTGGGGTATGATGAAGAAAAGGGAGAGTATGTCGTCGAGGGAGCGCGGATCGAGCGCATGCTCAACAATACGAATCTCAGCTCAGAGAAGGGCTTCCGCTTCTTCCAGAAATTCATGGAAGACAATGGAATAATAAGCATGCTGAAGGAAGAAGGACTAAAGGAAGGCGATACAGTAAGGCTCTACGGACATTCGTTCGAGTATTACGAGAGCTGAACACCAGACACGGAGGAACACTAAAATGGAATTATCAAGTAAGCAGAGGGCTTTTCTTATGAGCCTCGCAAATGACATAGACCCTGTCGTTCAGATAGGCAAGAACGGAGTGAGTCCTGAAGCAGTGAAGTCAGCTGATGAAACATTTAATACAAGAGAACTCCTCAAGGGCTCAGTATTGAAGACAGCACCGGATGATCCGGGAAGTACAGCGGAAATGCTCGCCGGTCGTTGCAGGGCAACTGTTGTCAAGGTCATTGGCAGAAAATTCATCCTTTATAGAAGAAATAACGACGATCCGAGGATAGAACTTCCTGAAGCGTGATCATGGAGCTTAGTGTATATGAGAAAAATTGGAATCATGGGTGGGACTTTTGACCCGGTACATCTTGGACATCTTATTATCGCAGAAGCGGCGCTTGATGCTGCCGGACTTGATGAGGTCAGGTTCGTTCCATGCGGACGACCTTATTTCAAGGATGAAAGATGTGACAAAGTTTCAGACGCTGAAGACAGGCTGGAAATGTGCCGCCTGGCAGTAAATGACAACCCACGATTCACTGTATCTGATATTGAAGTGAAGCGCAGAGGCAAAACATATACATACGAAACGATGGAAGAACTTAAGGCGGGAGAGCCTGATTCGGAGTTCTCATTTATCTGCGGAGCCGACAGTGTTGTAAGCATGAGCAGATGGTATTTACCTGAAAGGATTTTCAGGGCCTGTTCTATCCTGGCTGCTGTAAGGGATGACGAGACGGACAGAAAATGTTTTGACACAGAGATCAAAAAGCTGCATCATGAATATGGAGCTGATATCAGTTTCCTTCCTGTGCCGAATATCGGTATATCTTCAACGGATATCAGAGAGCGTATAAAAAGCGGAAAATCTGTAAGATATCTGACGATGAACAACGTCATGGAATACATAGAAAGAAAAGGACTTTACAGATAGATGGATAAAACTGTCAGAGTTAAAATGGTAAAGGCACTTGAAAAGGAGCTGAATTACAAACGTTTTATCCATACGATGGGAGTGGCTTATACAGCCACAGCGCTTGCAATGCGCTATGGTGCTGATGTTGATAAGGCTGAGATGGCAGGTCTCCTTCATGACTGTGCAAAGTGTAAGAGCATAGATTCCATGCAGTCGATATGTAGAAAAGCAGGTGCATCCGTAAGTAACGCAGAAAAGAACAATCCGGCGCTTCTTCATTCGAAGGCAGGAGCAATTCTGGCAAGGACAGATTACGAAATTGAAGACAATGAAATCCTTAGTGCTATAATGTGGCATACGACCGGGAAACCTGATATGTCGCTGCTGGATAAGATAGTTTTTATTTCCGACTACATTGAGCCGACAAGATGTACGGCTCCGCGGCTCCCGGAAATGAGAGAGGCCGCGTTCAGGGACATTGACGAAGCACTGATAATGATACTGGAAGACACGTTGTCGTATTTGAAATCTACGGGCTGTGATATAGACCTGATGACAGAAGAAACATACGAGTATTATATAAATAAAAAGAGACTTGAATAATCGCGCCGACATAAGGAATCATGGCGCCATGCATGGGAGGAACATAATTTGTCTGAAAAAAGCGTATTGAAGCAGTCAAGAGAAATGGCCAAAATGGCTGTAGAAGCACTTAAGGATCATAAGGCGGAAGATATCAGGGCAATTGACATCAGCGATGTCAGCGTATTAGCAGATTATTTCATTATTGCTAATGGATCTAATCACACTCAGATTCAAGCTCTTGCAGATGCTGTTGAAGAACAGCTCGGCAGAGCCGGACATCCGTGTAAACAGGTGGAAGGATATGACAACGCATCATGGGTGCTCCTGGATTTCGGAGATGTTATTGTACATGTTTTTGATAAAGAGAACCGTCTTCTTTATGACATAGAGAGAATATGGCGCGATGGAAAAACGATAGATCCAGACGAGCTGTAAGCGTGAAAATATAAAAATATGGTATTAAAAAATGCAGACCACAAAGGTCTGCATTTTTATTACATGAGTCTGAATACTCCGAAGACTTTGCCGATAATAACGCAATTGTCAACTATGATAGGATCCATACTGTCATTCTCAGGCTGAAGACGTATGTGATCTTTTTCTTTATAGAAACGTTTTACTGTTGCCGAATCATCAATAAGAGCAACTATTATCTCACCGTTCTGTGCTGTGTTGCAGCTGTTAACGAATATAAGATCTCCATCGAATATACCGGCATTTATCATTGAATCCCCGTGGACTCTCAGAGCAAATGATTCACCACGCGGTACCATGTCTGATGGAACAGGGTAGTAGCTGTCAATATTCTGCTCAGCCAGAATAGGAAGTCCAGCAGCGACCTGCCCCACAACAGGAATGGAGACCATCTCAGTTCTGACCATCTGAAAACTGTCATCACAGATCTCAATTGCACGGGGTTTTGTAGGATCCCTCCTTATATATCCGTTCTTCTCAAGCGTTTCCAGATGAGAATGGACAGAAGAAGTCGATTTAAGATGAACAGCATCACAGATCTCGCGGACGGTAGGTGGATATCCGGTCCTCAGTGTCTCTGATTTTATGTATTCAAGAATTTCACTTTGCTTGGGGGTTATTCTTCCGTTCTGCATAGTTATACGTTACCTCCATATCAGAAGATGGATCATATTTTTGAAATATTAAAGTCAGTATAACAGAAGTCAGAATAAAAGCAAACATATATTCCGAAAATATGTTCGATTAGTTGTTGACAATCGAATGCACGTTCGATATAATTTCTCTTGTACAGAACGAATGTTCGAATGAATCTGAAGCTCTTACAGGAGGTCGCCGGTCATGGATAGAAGATATGAATACAGCAATGGCAGATATGGGTACAATTACAACAGAAGCAGAGCAATCGCAGCCAAACGTGCTGAAAAAGGCAGAAGAGCCGAAATCATACTTATTACGGCTGCTTTCTCAATACTTGCTGCAATCATTTTTGTTATATCCGGAGTCCGTTCAATAGCTTCTGAACGCAATACAGAAACCGATTATAAATATTACAAGAGCGTAACTGTTTCTTACGGTGAAGATCTTGATGAAATAGTTGATCAGTATTACAGCTCTGATCACTATTCTGATCATGATGATTACGTTGACGAATTGTGCTCGATCAATGATGTTAAATACAGCGCAGATGGTTATGAACTGCATCCGGGAGATCATATTATAGTTGCATATTATTCAGATACTTGTATTCACTGATTGCTTTCCTGCTCTTGATTTTTAATAATACCCGGTTCATTTTTTTTGATTTCCAAATGAGCAGCCTCGGTTTTTACCTTGTCAGGAACATCTTCACGGAGCTTTACAACGTTTGCGGCGCTGCGCCTGCGATCCTCCTCAATGGCGGCATAGTGTTTCCTGGTTGTATTGACATCTTTGTGGCCGAGAACATCGGCAACAAGATAAATATCACCTGTTTCGCGGTAAAGACTTGTTCCATAGGTGCTCCGGAGCTTATGAGGAGTGATCTTTTTGAGAGTAGTTACTCTGGAAGCATATTTCTTTACAAGGTTCTCTACAGCGCGTACAGTTAATCGTCTATCCTGAAGTGAAAGGAATAGTGCATTTTCATTTCCAGTTACAGGAATTAGCTTTTCTCTTTGCCTGAGATATTCTTTCAGAGCTTTTTCTACTTCGTCTCCGAAATACACGATCGCTTCATACCCGCCCTTGCGGTGAATCTTGATTCCGTTCTCGTTGAAATCTATATCCTGAATATCAAGTCCGACACATTCGGAAACACGGATGCCAGTTCCGAGCATCAGCGTAAGGATAGCAATATCACGGATCCTGGTTCGTTCGTGGAAAGCAAGTTCATGTTTTGTGAGAGAGGCACCGGAGTCGACCTGATCGAGCAGAATAGCGACTTCATCCGGTTCAAGTCTGATTATTGCCTTTTCATGCTGCTTTGGAAGCGGTATCTTTTCGGCCACATCTTCATCAATCTGTTCTGAGCAGTAGAAATAGTGAAACATTTTGCGAATAGTTGACAGCTTTCTTGCCTTACCACGTTCATCATTTGTTATGATTTTGCCGCCTTTTTCATAATATGTGCAGTATTCAAGGTATTCTTCTATATCTTCCTTCTGAATATATTTGAGAATATCAATGGAGTAATCAGTAATTTCCTGCTTTTTGCATGCTGGATTAGTGTTATGAAGGAACTCAAAGAAAACACGGAGATCATAGGCGTAAGCAAGTCTGGTGCGTGGAAGAGTGTTCTGCTCGATTCCACGGAAAAACTGGCGGCAGAAGCGAGGAAGTGTATCGAGAACTGCGCGCATCTTGAGAGTGTTCTCTCTGTCTTTTTCTTCATAATATTTATCAGTCTGTCCCTGCATCAATACCACCCATATGAGAATAAATGTGCTAAAATGTATTATCTTTGTATAGATTGTATTTTAGCATCAATGTGTTTCTTTCTCAACCAAATGCAGAACACTTGTTCGGGAGACGACTAATTTGAAAATCAAGTTCACAAAAAAGCAAAAATCATGGTGCGCAGCTGTTCTTATTACAGCAATCCTTATAATGATCGCCTATTGTGTAATGTTTCGCGCATCAGGAATAGCCAGTGGACTAAAAAGGATAACTACATCAATGGCAGCAATCACATACGGTGTGATTATCGCTTTGATAATGACGCCCATGCTGAATATGATGGAGAAAAAGTGGCTGAAACCTTATTTTCACAAGAAGGAAGGAACAGCGCAAAGTGTGGTGCTTTCATCTAAAAGCCGTAAGAACATGCGCAGGATATCGGTGTTTTTAACTGAACTTATACTTATCCTAATAATAGTTGTACTTATGCTTATAATTGTGCCTCAAACCATAAAGAGTATTCAGGAAATAGCAAGTAATATTGTTGTATATCTTAACAATGCAAATAATGCTATCAATGATTTGCTTAGTAAGAGTTCTACAGAGCATACATTGAGTGAAGAAACCAGAACAATGATCGAGAATACGATCAATGGCATTACAAACTGGTTGAAGAATTTTTTGAATAATGATTTGCTCCCAAATACTTCTAATATAATAAAAAAAGTTTCCGACAGCCTTGTTGGACTGGTGAAAAACATATTCAATTTCATAATTGGCATAATAGTTTCTGTCTATCTTTTATATTCCAAGGAGAAACTTGCCGGTTCTTTCAAGAAACTTGCCTATGCTTTCTTTAATGAGCATCCTGCAAATGTAATAATTGGTGAATGCAGATACATTAACAGAACATTTGTCGGATTTATAAGCGGCAAAATACTGGATTCAATTATAATCGGTATCATTTGTCTGATTGGCACAAGGATTATTGGTACTCCATACAGCAACCTGGTAAGCGTTATGGTCGGCGTAACCAATATAATTCCTTTCTTTGGACCGTATATCGGTGCAATATTCGGTCTGATAATTATTGTATTGATAAATCCGCTGCAGGCTCTGTATTTCCTGATATTTGTGCTTGCACTTCAACAGTTTGACGGGAATATTCTCGGTCCTAAGATACTTGGCGATTCAACCGGAATTTCAAGCTTCTGGGTCATATTCTCGATAATGTTTTTCGGCGGTATATGGGGAGTTGCCGGATGGATAGTCGGCGTCCCGATATTTGCTATTTTTTATCATTGGGTCGGCAGATATGCTTCAAAGAGACTTCGCGGCAAACAGATGCCGGATAACTCAAAGAATTATATTGATACAGACTATGTTGAGAACGGTGAACTTCATTCGATGTATGATGATACGAACAATAAATCCAGATCCACAAATATCAATAACCATTTAAAAAAAATATTCAGAAGAAATAGCAAAGATGAAGACACGAACATTGATATAGATACAAACAATACAGCAGATAATACAGATACAGGCAACGATCCAGATCAGCATAATGATTAAAGAGATAGTTGATACCACAGGCAACTATTCGTTAAACTCGTCTTTTGCGAATAGTTATAGAGAGCAAAAACCACTCTCTTACGCATGTTTCAGGCATTTGAACACAAAAAAGCCCCGGCATAAACTGCAATATGCCAGGGCTTTTTATATGTAAGTTATTTATCAGAGCATAACAAAATGGTAAAGTCTGCTCCTGAAATCGCCGAGCGGCGGAATCAGAATACCGATATTCATCAGTTCGTCGCCGAACCACATTTCTTTTAGTTCCTCGACAGCTTCGGGTCTTGATAGTGACGGCGCATCTACATTACGATCACCGGGATTATCTGTAGACGGACCACCGACGATTTCTTCCAATCTGTATTCGGCGTCGGGATCAAGACCTGAGAGGTGTACTCTTCTGCTGACTTCATTTGGTCTGCCAAGTACCTGTACATACGTAAGAAGCGATTCTGATTTATCCTTAGCTGTGTTTACCCAGCAATCAAACGGTTCATCATCATCCCAGGAGTGGATCCTGTAGTAATTACCATTAGCTATAAGACTGTGATATTTATGGTAGCGTTCTACCTGCTTTGGAATCATATTGCGTTCATCATCCGAAAGCTTTGCGATAACAAGCTCATACCCGAAAGTGCCTGCAAGAGCGACATTAGCTCTTGTTTCGAAAGGTGTCATCCTTCCAACCTGCTCATTGGGACATTTTGAAATGTGAGCACCCATTGTGGACATGGGATACAGCATTTCTGTGCCTTCCTGGATTCTGAGCCTTTCAATTGCATCTGTATCATCTGATGTCCAGATCTGGGGGCTGTAATATAACATTCCGGCATCAAAACGAGCTCCACCGGATGAACAGTTCTCAAACAGCAGCTCAGGAAACTCGGTAATAAGCCGTTCCTGCATCTCGTACAGGCCGAGCACATATCTGTGATAAAGCTCGCCCTGGTGTTCGCTGCCCAGGTAACTGTTGCCAATATCGGACAGATAACGGTTCATATCCCACTTTACATAGTCGATATCAGCGCTGTGAAGAACTCCGCAGATCATGTCCATTACAGTGTCACGGATCTCTTTTCTTGAAAGATCAAGGACAAGCTGTGCCCTTGATTGCATTGGATCACGTGATTCGATTTGAAGAGCCCAGTCAGGATGTGCTCTGTATAAATCAGAGTCAGGGGATATCATTTCGGGTTCGACCCAGATCCCGAATTTCATTCCAAGTGACTTAATGCGGTCCACAAGGTTTTTAAGTGTACCCTGAAGTTTTGACTCATTTACATACCAGTCGCCAAGACCACAATTGTCATTGTCACGATGTCCGAACCAGCCGTCATCCATTACGAACATTTCAATTCCACTGTTGTGAGCATCCTTTGCTATCTGAAATAATCTGTCAGCGTTAAAATCGAAATAGGTGCCCTCCCAGTTGTTTATAAGTATGGGACGATCCTTGTTTTCATAAGGACTGCGTATAAGATGCAAACGGTAGAAATCATGAAGATTTCCTGTCATTTTGCCAAGACCTTCATGAGAATATGTCATTACTACTTCAGGGGCGGTAAAACTGCAGCCATAGTTCAGTTTCCAGCAAAAATCATATGGATCTATGCCCATTACCATTCGGACAGCACTGTTCTGAGACAGATCGGCTTCAGCAACAAAATTCCCTGAATATACAAAGTTCATAGCATAGACTTCGCCCTGCACCTGATTGGTGCCTGGCGTCACAAGAGCGATAAACGGGTGCTCCTGGGGGCTGGAGACGCCTCTGGTAGAATGAACAGCCTGTTGGCCATATGCGAGCGTACGCCTTGAGAGATGACGCTCTCTTGCCCATCCTCCGTGAAGCGATATCATCTCATACTGTCTGTTGTCCATGTCGATACAGGCACTCAGCACTCGATTAATTGAAAGATCATGGGAACCCCTATTGTTAAGGATAACACTTCTTGTTATTATGTTTTCCCTGTTAAACGTTGAATACTGCAAAACAACTTCAAGATCAAGCACAGGATCTTTCATGAAGAGTTTCAGAGTCTGTACGTCTCTGTCTTTTTCCCTGTCAAATGATGCCGGGAGACCTTCAAGTGACGGCTTTCCATCAGATATTTCATAATGATCATAGTAGAGCTCACAACCATTCTGACCTTTTTCATTTGAGACATCCAGACAACTCACACGGTAGTCGCCAACGCCACCTGTTGGATACTCATATGGGAATGATGCCTGAAATCCGCCTTTTTCACGCTTCAGAACAGATGGACCAGGTATTTCATTGCAGCGGAGCATACCGGCACCACAGTAATGGCCGATTTTTTCGCCGTAATAAATATGACCGGCATAACCTTCCGGAGAAATGCCGATCATATATGTTGTGTTATCAGTGTCAAGTTTGAAGATTCCTGATGCTTCAGAATAAGATATTGACATTTTTACATGACCCTTTCAGAAATAAGTAACTGGTTTAGCGTGAACTCTCGAAATCATCAACAATTTGAGTTATGAGTTTTACGGTACCATCGATTCCGAATGTTGATGAACTTATTGAAAAATCATAACTGTCAGCCCTTCCCCATTTTTTCGATGTGTAATAGTTGTAATAGCTTTGGCGTTGTTTATCTTTCTTATTCATGAAATCAATTGCCTTCTGTTCAGTAGTGATGTCAGAAAAACGATGCATGATGTGACCTGCCTTGAATTTTTCATCAGCATGAATAAACAGATTAATAACGTTTGTCCTTTCAGCCAGTGCATAATCGGCGCAGCGACCTACAATTACGCAGGGACCTTCATCCGCTATCTTCTTAATTGTTTCGAATTGTGCAAGGAAGACCTTCTGACTTATTGGCATATCCACATATGATGAAGCATTATACCCGAACGAATATGTATCCATTACAAGATTGTAAAGAAATGAGTTAGTGGGTCTTTCATCCTGCTGTTGGATCATTTCCTTACAGAATCCGCTCTCGCTTGCGACTCTGCTTAGAAGTTCCTTATCATAACATTTAATGCCATATTTATCGGCCAGTTTCTCTCCTATCTCACGTCCTCCGGAACCAAATTGCCTGCCTATAGTTATAATTGTGTTCATGGCATCCTCCAATCTTTTTTGATATCAGATAATATTATGACTACTAACTAATTATCGCCTTTAATTCCGAGTTTGCCAAGTAATTCTTTGAAATAATCAGGGAGAGGCGCAACTGTTTCAATGTATTTTCCGGTCACAGGATGAATGAATCCGAGAACACCTGCATGAAGGACCTGACTGTCTATACCTGCAAAAGGCGATTTGCGACATCCACCATATACCCTATCGCCAAGTATCGGATGACCAATTGAGGCCATATGGACACGTATCTGGTGCGTCCGGCCGGTCTCAAGCCTGCACTCAATATATGTAAAACCTTCCCTGAAGCCGTGCGGCGAGCCGGAATTCGATGCCGGAAATCTTTCTATGACCTTTACATGTGTAATTGCTTCTTTGCCATCAGGAGCGTTTACAACAGCCATTTTGCGGCGGTCATTTTTATCGCGGCCTATTCTCTTATTTATGACAAATTCATCGTCGCTTCCGGTTAACCTGTCATCCAGAACGCCGTATACTATTGCATAATAACGGCGGACTATGCTGTGCTCTTTGAGCTGCGCGGCAATGCTGCGGTGAGATATGTCATTTTTACATATGATTACAGAGCCTGTGGTGTCTTTATCTATTCTGTGGACTATTCCAGGTCTCATGACACCGTTAATTCCGCTGAGCGATGACCCACAGTGGTACATAACGGCATTGACAAGTGTACCGCTGTAGTGCCCGGCAGCCGGATGTACAACCATATTTTTGGGCTTATTAATGACCAGCACATCATCATCTTCGTAAAGAATATCGAGGGGAATATTTTCAGGAACAATATCAGGGACGGTTGAATCAGGTACATTGAGGATTACTTCATCCGATTCACGCACGGGAGTTGATACTTTTGGGCTGTTTCCGTTAAGCGAAATACTGCCTCCCTTTATGAGTTTTTGAAGAAATGAACGTGAAAATTCGGGCACGAGTATATGAAGAGCCGAATCAAGTCTCTCTCCGTCTTCATCTTCTGTGATTGTAAAGTGCAATTCATGCATTTACCGTCTTCCTTTTTAAACAAAAAATTATTTTCTGTGTATTCTGATTTCTTTGAAATCATCTTCTTTGTAGTAGAAAAGGATGAGGATTACAAGAAGAAACACGGAACACGTCACATAAATATCAGCAACATTAAATATTGGAAAGTCAATGAGCACAAAGTACAGAAAATCTCGAACATACCCAAGAAACAGACGGTCAATAAGGTTGCCGGCAGCTCCGGCTGCTATTCCGATAAGGCAGATCCGAAGAAGCCGGTAATGGCGCTTTACAGGGGTGCGGTACAGCATGAACAGTATAAAGAAAACAGCAATAAATGCAATAATCGATAAAAATAATTGTTTATCCTGAAACATACTGAAAGCGGCACCATGATTCTCAAGATACCTGAATTCAAATACACCTTTTACCAGAACATAAGGATCGTTTCCCTTAAGCGACGTGGCAGCAAAATCCTTCGTTATAAGATCAAAAGCTATAAGCAGGATCATGCCTATTATGTCAATGATGAGAAACCGTGATTTTTCTTTCATTCAGCATCCTCCCTGTAGAGGATCTCTGAGAGAGCCGCACGCATTTCATCATCAGTAACATCGGTCGAGATAAATGCTTTGCCAACTTTTTTGATCAGGATGAAATTGATATTTCCGTTAAGAGATTTTTTGTCGGAATGGGCCAGCTTTATGATCTCATCAATATCAATATCTTCAATTGAGATCGGCAGTCCGAAAGGAACGAACAGGTCACGTATTTCGTAGTATTCTTCCATAGAAAGAAAATCTTTTTTCCAGGATATATATGAAGCTGCAACGCATCCGAGCGCCACACATTCGCCGTGAGTAAGTGAAAAATTCTTGTATTTTTCAATTGCGTGACCCAGCGTGTGTCCAAAATTGAGCAGCATCCTCTCCTTTTTCTCAAAAGGGTCTGCCTCAACAATATTCTTCTTTATGACATTACTCGTATAAAGCATGTCCGTAAGAGTCCCGGGATCGCGATCTCTTATCTCATACATATTATCAATCAGCCATTCATAATAATCTTCATCACGAATGAGCCCGTGCTTCATTATTTCCGCAAAACCGCTGGCAAACTGCCTGCCATCAAGAGTTTTGAGAACAGAGACATTCGTGAAAACAAGTTTTGGCATATAAAAAGCGCCCACCATATTTTTGTAGCCGTCAAAGTCAACACCTGTCTTGCCGCCTATACTGCTGTCTGCCTGAGCCAGCAGCGTCGTGGGAACCTGAATAAAGTCGATGCCGCGCAGGAATGTTGCTGCGGCAAAACCTGTGATATCTCCGGGAACTCCGCCGCCAAGTGACACAAGGAGCGATTTTCTGTCATAGTGATTCTCAATAAGCCAACTGTATATTGATCTGACGGTATCAAGTGTTTTATTCTCTTCACCGGCAGGGATGGTGAAAACACCGACATTGAGATCATGTTTTGCAAGGGCGGCACATACAGCATCAGCGTACAGCGGCCCAACGTTGCTGTCAGTTATAACGGCAATTTTCTTCCACCCGCCAGGCAATGCACTTATTTCATCGTAAAGATAATCAAAACTATCGGAATAAACAATATCATATGCAAATTTGTGATCTTTGTTGACACTAAGTCTATTAAGACCGTTTTCAGAATTCTCCATGTTGACCTCCGTGAAAATATATGTCAGATATCATAAAAACGCACCTGACAAACATGTCGGGTGCGTTAGGTTTTAATATATTATGCCATGCAGCAATCAACCAAAATTAAGACCGTTCTGACCATTGGCTCCCATTTCCTGTGAAGCTTCTGCTGATTCCTGTACAAGATCGCCTGCGATATCTACATCACTTGGTGTGAACAGAAATACAAAATTTGAAATCCTTGTGAAATGACCTTTTATTGCGTAATTGGAACCACCTACAAAATCAATGATCCTCTGTGCCATAGCTATGTCGAGACCTTCAAGATTAAGTATTGCCGATTGACGATTCAGAAGTGTATCAGTAACTCTTCTTGCTTCATCCAGGTTGGTTGGATGGAAAACACGAACTTCACTGCCGGGGTCTCCGCTTGAAAGAGAATCAGGCATCGATACAGATGATCTTGATGCAGATTGTGAACCTGAGTTGCCGGCTGGTGCATTTTTTGTCTGTCTGTTGCGGCCGAAAAGCGACGGCCTTGCATTAGATTCCCTGTAATCATCGTCGTCATATTCGTCATCGTTGTCTTCGTAGCGACGTTTTCTGGTGTTCCTGTTATCATAATCATCATCATCTTCATCGTCATCATCAAAACGATTCTTGCTGCGGCGATTGCGACGTGTCTGATTCATGTCATCATCAGATAGATAATCCGGATCCATATCATTGTCCTCATTTCCGTTGTTTAATCTGAGCATGCCCATGACTTTATTACCAAATCCAGCCATAAATTACGTCCCCACCATCTGATCACTTATTATTGTTTGTATGATCATCAGTTTGTTTGTAATCTCTTTCCCCGAAAATGCCTGTTCCGACTCTGATAAAAGTAGCACCTTCTTCAACGGCCACTTCAAAGTCTCCTGTCATTCCCATGGAAAGTTCACATATTTCTATATTATCAATGTTTTTTTTATCTATGTCAATGCTTAATTCTCTCAGTGCTCTGAAATATGGGCGGTTTGTCTCCGGGTCATCGGTGTACGGAGCAATTGTCATAAGCCCTTTCACTCTGATTCCGGGGAGCGGAGCTATGGCTCTTATAAGTGATTCAGTATCTGCAGGATGCACCCCGAATTTAGAATCCTCTCCTGCTACATTGACTTCAATAAGTACAGGTGTGACGATTCCGTGCTCACATGAAAGACGGCTTATTGTTTCAGCAAGGGCGCCATTGTCGACACTGTGTATCATTTTGACATTTCCAATCAGGAATTTCACTTTGTTGCGTTGAAGATGACCTATCATATGCCAGTTAATATCATCAGGCAACTGTGGAAGTTTGTTTTGAATTTCCTGAACCTTGTTTTCACCGAAATCACGTTGCCCATCGTCGTAAGCTTCCTGCAGCATCGGAATCGGTTTTGTCTTTGTCACACAGATAAGTTTTACGTCGGAGCGTTTTCTGCCGCTTCTGTCGCACGCCTGCTGGATGCGTTCTTCAATGGATTTCAGATTTTCAGTTATCATTTTCTCTGCCTCCTAGCCATAAACTAATGTATCCGGTGTTACAGCGGATGCATCAAGTACAATGTGATCATACTCGCTAAGGCCATAAGTCGTATTAGATTGGACTATTGAATATTCTTCATTCTGATACAGTATTGTTATCTGTCTGAAATCAGCGTAGCCCTTGTTGATATTATATACCCCTGTCAGGCCGTCCTGTGCCGACAGAGTGAATGTATCAGTGGAATCAGGCTTGTCTATGACGTCTCCTGCGCTTAATGTGTTTTCGTCCAGGTAATAGTCAGTATCAGTCTCACTGTACGGCACTGCATCGATAAATTCAGTTGATTTTGTCCCTTTTTCATCATATGTCTCGCGCAGTACCCCCTGAGTACCGCCAGGCCCTGTTGTTACATATTCTTTTGGAACAAGGAAGAATTTTTCATTTACAATTGAAGAATTTGGAACCTTCAGTCCTGTCTCATCCTCAGTTATAAGTTCGACCCGCAGAAAACGGTCTGTACAGAAAACAACCATGGAATTTGAAAGATCAAGTTTCACAAAGGACATACCTTCACTGCCTGAAGCACGTGAAGCCGAAACTGAAGCCCATATTTCCTGCTGATTCTTGATAAACCTGATTTTGATATAGCCCTCCTCTACAAGTTTCTTTGCTGTATCATCTGTTGTCTCGATGACCAGAGACCAGTTTTCATCAGTACAGAGTTTGTATATAGGGTCTCCCGTCGCGACCAGCTGATTATTATCAAGAGAGGTCTTCTTATATGCTGATATCGTCGATGATGACAGATCTTTCTCAGTGAGCGAATCATATGTCGTATCTTCATACCCGTCGGTATAATAAACTATTATTCCTGTTCCAGTCGTATAACATTGATGAATGGAATCAGAAAGTCCGGATGATGCAAGACTGTTTATGTCCTTCAGTATATAGCTGCCGGAAAGTTTCTGGACAGAGTTGAGAACAGAGTCTTTGAAGTCGTAGGTCGAAGAAAAACGGGTTGGATCAAATTCAGATGAAAAATCAACCATATCATTCTGTAATTCAGATAGATCGTCACTTGAAAGAACAGTTGAATCAACACTTTCTGAATTGAGATAATTCATGACCTGACCGGATTCATCCACCGTATACGCCAACTGCCCTACACCGAGACGATCACCATCTTTGTTAAAATAGTTCACATAACCGGCATAATCACTGCCGACTGTTTCCTCTGTCCGGAGAGCAATGCCTGTATATATCTGGTCACTTGAAAGAGAACCGGTCTTGACTTCATAACCGGCTATCGTGTCTGAATTTGCATACTGTACTAACAGAATGATTATATAGATCAGTATCACTGTAAAGAAGGCCACACTGATATAAGGAAGCCCGCTGTTCCGATCTTTTCTTGAGGACACCATTCTGATGTTACCGCGGTCTCTTCGATTGTTATTATATGAAGTTGAGGATCTGCGTTTCTTTCTATCTGTCAAAAGTAGTCCTCGCTGTTCAGTAAAAAGCCCCGGGATTCCCCGAGGCTTTATTATAGTTTATTTTGTAAAATATAAAACTGCATTGTTGCATAAAATTAAAGAGAAATTGCAATCATAGGTTTAATATCATCAGGGATATCTGATTCATCAAGTGATACGGAAAGAACAAAATCAACTCCGAATTTCTTGCTGATAGACTCTATTCTTTTCACGGTATCTGATATGTCTTTGTCCTTAAGGTCTGAAATTACAAGAAAACTATCGAAATACATTTGTTCAAGATCATGATCCTGAGATATGATTCCCATCACGAAACCGATGAATTCCTCGGTTGTTTTGATATCGAAATCCGGTACAGAAATGAGGCGGATCCTGTTATTCAATTCATACATATGATCGGTGCTCTTGTCCAGATAAACGATATTGCCCAATATGTTTTTTACTTCTGTATTTACCTTGTCCAGCAAGCACTTGGTCTTTCCCTTTCCTTTATTGCCTACAATGAGTTGAACCATTGGACTGTCCTCCTTGAAATTAGTTTCTTTATTTGAACGTCTTCCAACTTCGAAGACGTTATTGAACTTGAAATAATTATAGTTGAACTGACAATGAAAGACAACTGCTAATTAGGTATCAGAGACAGCAGCGAATCCATTGCACCATAAAGAGAATCGGTATCCTGTGCCTGCATTACTATGGAAATATAAGGATTCCCCGAGGTGTCATTAGATAATAAAATCAGGCAATGGCCGGCATCATTTGTTGTTCCGGTCTTGCCGCCAATAACGGTCACTCCGGAAGGTGTGCTGTGATTACCGTTGATATACTGATCTGTCGCATTTACTGAAACGTCTTTATCAGCTCCGGTAGAATCGTGGTAGACGGTCTGATACGAAGACATATTAATGCACTCTTTGATCTTATCGTATTTAATGGCCTCGTTAAAGATCAGATACATATCATATGCAGTAGTATAGTGATTCTGGTCTGAAAGGCCGTTGGAGTTTACAAAGTTTGTTGCTGTAGCACCCAGAGAAGCAGCTTCTTCATTCATCATCTGAGTGAAGCCTTCAATACTGCCGCCTATGCCCTCTGCTATCATTATGGCAGCATCATTTGCCGAGTTGACCAGAAGCAGGTGCAACGCCTGATCCAGTGTCATTGTGTCACCTGAAGCTATGCCACATGACTGCGCATCTGCATCAAGCGTGTTCACAGTGTCGGAAGCGGTAAGCACTTTGTCAGTTGACGCATTCTTAAGCGCGACAATGGCAGTCATTATTTTTGTCATGCTTGCAGGATAGTGTCTTGTGTAAATATCTGTGGAAAACAGACATTTTTTATTATTTACATCAAAAAGAGCGGCCGCACTGGCTCCATAAAGATCAGGTGTTTCCGATGCGGCTGTTTCACCACTTGAATCAGTCACACAAAGCACTGATGCAAATGAGTCTGCTTTATCATTTGTTTCGATGGGCTGAGCGGCGATTCCGTATGTGCTGTCTGAAACATTATCGGAGTAAGCCATAGAATATCTTTGCGCACATCCACTCAGCAGTAATGAAAACATAAGGGTCACCGATGCGACCATAAATTTATTTGTATATTTCACGCCACTCAAAGTCTCCTCTGTCCAGAGATTTGATAAGCAGTTCTGCAGTGGCCAGATTAGTTGCAAGGGGAATATTATGTATATCGCAGAGTCTTACAACGTTATTGACATCGGGCTCATGTGATTTCGGAGTCAGCGGATCACGAAGAAAGATCAGCAGATCGATCTTGTTATGTTCTATCTGCGCACCTATCTGCTGTTCACCTCCGAGGTGACCTGCAAGATACTTGTGAACATTAAGGTTGGTGACCTCTTCTATCAGTCTGCCGGTAGTTCCGGTTGCATACAGCTCGTTCTTACAAAGGATTCCTCTGTACGCGATACAGAAATTCTGCATCAGTTTTTTCTTGGCGTCATGTGCAATAAGTGCAATGTTCATTTATTTGTCCTGCCTTCACCATAAAATATTATGAAGCATAATAATTATCTTCTCTTCTTTTCCTGCATATGTACGTTCAAAACAAGGCCTATGCCTGCATACAGACACAGAAGACTTGTGAGCCCATAACTCACAAAAGGCAGAGGAATGCCGGTATTAGGGAGTATTCCTGTTGCAACACCGATATTCATACACCCCTGGAAACCAATCCATGCGCCAACTCCGACAGCAATGACACTGCCTGCCATATCATGCGCATGATATGCAAGGAACATGCATCTTGCAGCAATCAGAACTATCAGCAGAACAACCACAACAGAACCGAGGAAACCTGTTTCTTCACCGATTACAGTGAAAATAAAGTCGGTCTGTGATTCTGAAATATAGCCGCTGTTCAATAGAGAACTGATTTCGTTGGTGTTGTAACCCTTCCCGAGAAGTTGCCCGGAACCTATTGCCATAATGGAATTCATCGTCTGATAGGAAAGGGTATCTTCATACTGTTCAGGGTGGAGCCACGCCAGTACACGACCTCTCTGGTAATCATTTACAAGAGTCTGACCTTCCTGAAGTATCATATTGAATACAACAATCACGGAAGGTACCGCAACTACCAGAACTGTTCCTATAAGTTTCCAACTTATGCCGCCCACGAACATCATAGCACAAAAAATGATGAAAATCATAATACTTGTAGACAGATCAGGCTGCAAATATACAAGTCCGATCGGAAGCAGCGCAAAGGCTACGGCAGTAAGTATTACGGGCATTTTGTGTATTTTTTCTCTGAACTTCATAATAAAGGCGGCAAAGAACAAAATCAACAGTATCTTGGCAAATTCTGAAGGCTGAAAGCGAACACCAAGGATTATCAGCCACCGCTGTGAACCACCTGCCGATGAACCGAATACAAGTACGGCAAGCAGAAGTATTATTGCAGTTACATACCACAAAGGACTGAACTTAAGCAGTTTATGATAATCAATGGCTGAAACAAAAGTCATGACTATCAGACTGAATATCATTCCTTCAGTCTGTGTTTTCTGAAGCTCCGGCTCTGCTGAACCTATAGCATAAAGACCGATAATATTGAGCAGGACCACCAGGAACAAGAGCATGAAATCAAAGTGCCGTATTGAGAAAGTGCTGAATGGACGGAACCTGTCACTTCTTTTTACGACCTCTTTTATTCCATCCCTGGATTCAAATGATAATCCGCTGAGATCGCGGTCTACTTTATTCTCATTTTTATCTAGATTATTTGTCATTTGTTTACAGGACCTCAGTCTCCGCCTATCGTAACGCCGGAATCATCAGTTCCGGTTGAAGTAAGATTCTTGTATGTATCATCGCCGTAATAGTATTTAAGAACACTGCAGGCAAGTTTTGCCGCATAGTCAGAAGAATAACCATTGGCAATCCTTGTTGCTACAGATATCTGAGGATCTTCATATGGAGCGTAGCAAAGAAACAGTGCGTGGTTAGGTTTGCTGGTATTCTCCTGGGCTGTACCTGTTTTGCCTGCTACATGTACACTAAGATCTTCAAAATAACTTTTGTTTTCAACTACGCCCCGCATGCCAGCATGTATTGCGTCCCAGTATGAAGAAGGCATATCTATAACATTTCTTATTGTGGCAGAGTTGTCACTGATAATGGTTCCGTCTGTGTCTTTAACGCAGTCAATAAGCGTCAGGTCATAGCATGTGCCGCTGTTAGCTACTGTTGTTATGTAACGGGCAAGCTGTGTCGTTGTATATCCGCTGTTGCCCTGACCTATGGCAGTTCTTACAGAGTCCTGATCAGAAAGCTGAGGTGATGCTTCATCTATTTCAACCCCTGAGGTGTCGCTGAGTCCATACATATCGATGTATTTGTCAATCTTTGCTATTCCTGTGTCGGAATCATATACATTGTTTCCAGTAAGGGAATCCTGTTTTGTTGCCAGTCTGTAACCGACCTCATAGAAGAAATCATTGCAGGAATTTGTTATGGCACCGGTAACATTGAGATTGCCATGGCTCCCCGGATATATCCAGCATTTTGGCGCAGGATCTCCTATCTTTTCGAAAACACCGGTACATGTTATCTGTGTGGAAAGATCTATGACGCCCTCCATCAGACCGGCTGTAGATGTTACCATCTTGAACGTGGAACCTGGAGCAGTTCTTTGCTGTGTTGCATAATTTATGAGCGGTGAGGACAGATCACTGCGGAGCTCCGCATAATAATCGGCGTCGACACCGTTTGCCATTTTGTTGTTGTCGTAGCTTGGGTATGTGACCATGGCAAGGACATTACCATTGTTTACGTCGGTTATTACCATAGAACCGGAATACGGGTAAAGACTTAGCTCAGCCGGGGTCAGATCCAGATTGCTTATCCTGTTGTACATGAACTGATATGATGATTCCGAGCCGCTTTCAAATTGCGCTTCTTCCATGGGCGGTATATTAACGATATTCTGCTCAAGCAGTATCTGGCAGACTTGATTACCGCTGATCCTGTCATTCAGAATAACGTATTTGTACACCTTACGTACAAAACCGTTTTCATCAATAAGGTTTGCCTTGATGTATTTGAATATTGCGTCATATACAGTATCGGAGTCAGAATATGTACTGCCGAGGTCAAGATCAGTGACATCGACCCAGCCGGCAGAAATGGCATATCTGATATACTCTGACATCGAAATTGTTTCGTCGGTCGTCCATTTTACATATGTTTCGTCTTCAGTATCTATAAGATCCTTGTTAATTATTCCTTCGTCATAAAGATACTGGACTATATAGGTCTGATAATTTTCATATTCCCGGGAAAGTTCTTTATAAGGAGTCTGTGTCGTGAAGTATTCATCATCCAGTTTGTCCCAGACTTCTGACATATACTGGTCGAATGCAACACTGACTGCCTTTTCGTTCGCTCCGGCATCGGTACTGTAAAGATGATCGATGTCGATAAGGTTATTGTTGAAAACGGCATAGTAGACATCATATATAGGAGTAAAAATATCAGAGCTGTTTGTGTTTTCATCGGTAATACACTCTTTGACGTTCCTGAGCTTTGCAAGTATTATTTTGGCCAGCTGTGATTCAAGAATGTCATAGGCAGCTTCTGTAAGATCCTTGTCTATTGTCAGATAAACATCATTGCCGGCTGATGGTTCTGTTCTGTCAGTTACTTCAAGGATAGTGCCGAAGTTGTCAACATAAACAGTCTCTGAGCCCTTATGACCCTGAAGTTCTGCTTCCATGGATTTCTCTATGCCTGATTTTCCGACGATATCATTTGAATCATAATTCAGATCAGGATTGTCAGCCTGCAGTTGTGTGAGCTCGTCAGTGGACACAGTTCCTGTATAGCCGAGTATCTGCGCAAAATATTTGCTGTCAGTATACTGCCTTATCGTACTGTCTTCTATGCTGACGCCCTGAAGAGTGTCTGCGCTTTCAAGAATATCAGCGACAGTGCGGTCGGATACATCAGAAGCAATTGTTGTAGATATATATTTCTGATAGCTGTTGAGGCTCAATTTGTACCTTATGATGACCATTTTAAGAAGTTTTACAGGATCATCTGTGTAACCTTTGCCGGAAATATATGTTGATTTCTTGTTTTCCGGGTCTTCATACTCACCTATTCCATACCTTTGACACAGATCAGCTATTACCTCATCAGCAGTTTTGGTCTTCTCTTCATATTTGAGGTCATCGGTAGATGTGTAGCCATAAATATCAGCAAGAAAGCGCAGCAGTGCCTGACCATCGACATTGAAGGCGTATTTATCGCCAGATCCGGATGTAATATTAAAATCTGTAGTGATGCTGTCGCCGTTGGATTCAACGATATCAATGGATTTGCTTATTGTTGAATTGAGTTTTTCGTCATCGCCGTCATATGTGTCCTTGATCGTGACAGCGTATGCCAGTTTGTTGGATGCAAGCAGATTGCCGTTCCTGTCATAAATATTGCCTCTTGTTACGGAAATGCTGATCTCTTTGCGGATCTTGAGCTGAAAATTGTCAAGATACTGTTCACCGTTCACAATCTGAAGTTCAAACAAACGATATATCAGGCCTGCACCTATGAGCACAAAAACAACAATGAGCAGGCTTATCCTGAAACCCTTGCCCATAATGAAGTCTTTTGTGCTTTTTTTAAAGTGTTGACTTACGTTTTGCAAAATTCTTTTCGCTTTCTCGTATCGGGCGCATAAAGCGTTTATATATCCAGATTATCAGTGGATAAATGATAAGCGCTATCAGAGTAGTATATAGTATTTCAGGCAAAACATAATGCAATATGAAGCTTCCAAAAAAGAATTTCCCATTTATAACGAACCTGAAAACATAACAGAAAAAGCCATACAACAGATCGCTTCCGGCAATTGCAGCAATAGGCAGTTTCAGACTGTCAGGAAAAATTATCCTTTCAAATTTGCCACTGAGATATCCTGTAAAACAGTAAACAAGTGCATAGAAACCAAGGTAGTCAGAGAAGAAAATATCGCATAGAAGACCGCAGATAAAGCCAATGACAGTGCCCTTTTTATCTCCGTATACTATGCTCAGTGATACGGTGACAATAATCATAAGATTCGGAGATATCCCACCGATATTCAGAAAGCGGAACAAAGATGTCTGTAGTATGAAAGAAACTATTATCATAAGTGCTATGATCAGCAATGCGCGAAATTTTCTCATTTATCGGAGCTCCCGCTCGACGTGTCACCATCGCTTATGGTTTCTTTGACCTCGAGTATCACAAGAACAGTGTCCAGGTGTTCGAAATCAACAGCAGGCGTCAACTGACCGGATTTGGTCAGATTATTTGCATCCTTGTTTATGCTGGATATATATCCGATGAGAATACCGGGAAGATACTTGTCACTGATATTAGATGTGACTACCTTATCTCCTACTGTGACCTGATCAGCATTATCAGTTAATTTTGAATAATCAATCACACCATTTGCATAGTCAGAAAGCGAACCGGAAACGATCATATTGTCTGAAGTTGAAAGAACCTGCGCGCTCACGTTGGAATCATCATTTATTATTGAGATAACACGCGCCCAATGAGGCCCGATGGCTGTCACACGACCGACCAGACCATCATCTGCAATCACGTTCATGTCCACAGCCAGACCATCAGTTTCACCTTTATTTATCAGAAAAGAGTGATACCAGTTGCCGGAATCTTTGGCAATTATCCTTGCGCCTGTTTTGTCATAATCCTGATATTGTGCATCAAGAGTATAAAGCTTGCGCAGCCTGGAAAGCTCATATTTGTTCTGCTGAAGCTCGGTGTTCTCTGATTTCAGATCGCTCAGTTCTGTTTTGAGCTCTTCGTTCTCAGCTTGAAGATCCTTTATTCTGGCAATATAATCCCGCTTGTCGATCATCCAGTCACCGACAGCGCTGATGCCGTTTTGGAACGGCACAATAAGGTAGCTGGACACATTCCTGAAAGGACTTGTGGCAAACGGAAATGAATAAGTCAAAACAAGTAACAAAACACACAGCGCTGAAACTATCATCAGCACGTATTTTGAA
>Ga0172378_10000230_pt1 | contig 47078 bp, 42 predicted proteins | sample GrowelOW332metaG_FD_119755 | JGI IMG/M metagenome (GOLD analysis project Ga0172378, IMG submission 119755) | Groundwater microbial communities from an aquifer near a municipal landfill in Southern Ontario, Canada - Pumphouse #3_1 metaG | ecosystem: Environmental > Aquatic > Deep subsurface >...
CCTGGGCAAACCGGAAGGTTCATGCCCGAATATCATAGTGGTCAGTACCGGTCAGGCCTGGATTCTGTTCTCTTTTTTGTTCTTTGATATTGACAATTGGCTCACCATATCATTCGCTTAACCTGTATTTTCGCGCCCGCAGGGATTGGCGCATTTTGTGCGTTAGGAGCGAAGCGACGGCACAAAATGTGACAAAGAAAATATCAGTTTGAAGCAATTGTTATGCTTCAATTTCATATATTTCTTCATTTTCTATTAAGTATCTTTTTTCAACATTGTCCATAATATTTATTGCACTTCTAACCTTTTCAAAATCTACTTCAGTAATAGGCCTCATTTTCTTACTTCTTATATAATTAGCCTGACTACATTCATTGCTATAATATGATGATGCTTGGAATGGGTTATACCAGCCTTGAAATTGACTATTTAAAATCTGCATTTGACTATTAAATATTTTACTATCGGCTATAGATTTCGCAATCTGTTCAAAATCTGCTAACAAAGGTAATAATCTATCATTATTTTGTTTATATACTAAATTTACTTCTGATTTAATTTCATTCATATCATCATAAATATCATTCCCCTGTATAGCTGTTTCGAGAAATACATAATTAGTATATAATTCAATACAAAAATCTAAGTATTCAGCTAATTTTTCTATTTCAGCAAAGTTCTCATTATAATTTTGTGTGCTTATATCATTTATTCTCTTTTCAATTTTTTTCCTTATCAATTTTATGTTTTGATCAATAAACTCTTTTTTCCGAATTAATTCAGTAAGATATGCTATTTGTAACGCTTCATTTTTTTCTATCTTTTTAATTTTCTGCGATACTTTATTTATAAAATCACAACATTGTTCCATTTCACTATCATTAATATCATCTAAATAGTTTTTCATTTCTGTTACTATATCATACACATTTGATGTAAATTGGATTACATAAGTCAAAATCACAGATAAACTATCGCTTTTTTTAATTAACGATGCTTGATTTATTATTTTCCCACTTTGATCTTTAATCCTTGTGGATAAAGTTCCATTTCTATTAACTTCCAAATCATCAATACTTTTTCCTTTTGGAAGAATTATCATTAAATTGCCTTCTTCTCCATTTTTTAGCAATTCAAGTATTTTAGGATTGATTTCCAACTTTTTTTTTGATAAATATTTGGTTGAAGTTTTTATTGTTATAATTTCATTCATCTATTTCTCCTTTGCGCGAAGCGTCAGCATAACAACATTTATATAGTTCCGTCTAACTAATTTATTTTATGTAATTCTGTCAGTATAAGATGCTGGTTATTTTTTATATCTGACTGCAATACCACAAATTACGCAGTTTATCATAAAGCTTATTCTGATACGTATAAACTACTTATTTGTGCATAGCTCTCCCATTACGCTTAATCAAAAGCGCTGATCTTGCACACAAAATAAAAAGAAGCCCTGCGCCGCCGAAACAGGCTGCAGAACTTCGGTTCCATCGAGTTGCCTAAAAAGGCGTACGTAATGAATCCTGTATTAAGGAATATTATAACACGTTATTTTATAAAAATCAGTTTTTTTTACAGATTTTCTCCAAAATGTAAAAAAAATGCCGCAAAGTATACTAAAACGTAGTTTGCGGCAAATCGATACTAGATATATCAATATTCAATCAAGCTTATAATACACCCGGACTTTTATATTTATAAGTTTTTTTTCAGTTTACAAAACATAAGAAAGTCTATATATGTATGAAGCACATATCTGATAATAAACGCTTGACAAATGCATTTAAAACAATTTACCGCCTGTTGAACAGGCTTGAAAAAGGACTCGACGCTGACGATTTTGACGCCGCAGTACAGATAGGCAGTAAAGCTCCCGAAATAACAGACAACCGATGGCGCAACTACATCAAAATGCTGCTAAAAGACGGTTATATTGAAGGTGTTGATATCCGAACAGTTATTGACAGCGAAGAAGATATCGACATTTCCGAAATACAGATCACAATAAAAGGGCTTGAGTATCTGGCAAAAAATACCATGATGATACGTGCCTATAATACTGTGAAAAGTATAAAATATATCGTGAAATAGTCCGGTTGCTCACGGTTGCAGTTGATTTATCAACTTTTCCTGCGCTGCATACACTTCCGGGAACATTTCTGGTGTCCAGTTCGTATAGCGTTCCTGCATACTCCCCGCCCCTGTCGAATGTCCCAACACCGCAGCAACCTTAACCGGCGGCACATTCTCCGCCAGGAGGAAAGTATTACAGAAATGTCTCCACTATGAAAGCGTAAATTCCGTTTTACCCGTTCTTTATCCATCCTAAATTCTGTCAGTACCGTACGCAAATGAATATAGATTCTTTGGGTATCAACGGACGCAAATGCGTTGCCGTTAGCAGTCAAAGGCTTTAACATTGCATATAATACCGGAACTATTGGTACTTTCCGGGAAGCTTTTGTTTTTAAGGGACATATTTTTCCCCTGTAAATCTGATTAGTCAGATCAATATAACTCGTATGCAGATTATTCTTTCCTATTGCAAGAATTTCATTCATACGCATACCTGTACAAACTGCCGTAATGTTTGCAATTCTGGTTACTTCAGACATCCATGAAACCGAAAAAATGCTTCTTGCTTCATTCAGTGTAAACGCATCCCGTATTTTATTGTTCACAATCATAGGAAGGATACCGCGCAGAGGATCAAATAATATGGCATTATCAGCAAGCGCATAGTCCGTAATAATTTTCAAAGTAGACATAATATTATTCACGGACTTCGGGGACATTTTCTGTTCCTGCATAAGCCATGTACGGAAATGTTTTACATCAGAAGGCTTTATTTCCTGCAGCTTTCTGTGTTCAAAATATGGTAATAACGGAAACATAATGTATAAGTATGACGGTGATAAGCCATAGTTTTTCCCCAAACTGCATACACTTTGCAGACAGTTTAATAAAATTGAAAAAAATACAGACAGGATAAAAAGATAATTTCTTGTACCACAAATAAATAGAATAAAGACTTTTTCATCTCCTACGGGAATTGAAAACGGGCTCCTGGATAATCAGAGCTGCCACCATCCATATATATTATAGAAAACAATCTTCAAAAACGCAGCAGATATATATATATAAGCAGCTAGATTTTGTATACTTTCTTGTATACGTGACTTATTAACCTTTTTCAAAGTATCCCTATACTAAAGAGTAATACTAAGAAAACTTATGTTTAATATTGACGTAATACATAAATGTATATACACTATTATATACAGAGGTTTTATGACAGTTGTTAGCATAGACGGTCTGTGTGAGTGGGACAGTAGCAAAGATTTGATTAATCGCAAAAAACACGGACTGAGTTTTGAAACAACATCAGCTGTCTTTTATGACGAATTCTTCATCGAAGAATCGGACCGTGAGCATTCTGAAAATGAAGAACGGTATAGGGGAATTGGTAATATTAACGGTATCGTTATTATTACGGTTTTTTATACAGAACGCACAAGTGATGGGATTACAAGAAAAAGGATAATATCATCACGACGTGCAACATTATTTGAGGAGGAACGATATGAACACTACATACACCTTATCACTGGATCAACTGAAAGAACTTGAAGCTGTAAAATCCCGACCGATTGATACATCCGACATTCCCGAACTGACAGCGGGTGAAGCAGAAAAACTTCATTTTAAGTATTATAAACCTGTCAAAGAACCTGTTCAGATTCGTATAGATTCAGACGTTCTGCAATGGTTTAAATCATCCGGTAAAGGCTACCAGAGCCGAATTAACGCCGCGTTGCGGCAGGTTATGATAGAATCTCTTTCAGAGAAAAAAGCAAATTAAATACAGCACGTAATCGTCTGGCAGAATACAGGAGGTTACATATATGAATGGACGTGGACAAAACTTCAATGACTTTATGAAAGAACAGGGATTATTTGAAGAGGCTCACGAATTGGCAGCAAAAAAGATCATAGCAGCCCAGCTTAAACAGGAAATGGATAATCAGCATCTCACAAAAACGGCTATTGCTAAAAAAATGAGCACTACCCGTTCTGCTAGAGATAATGCTCTTGATCCGGAGTTCAATACTTCAATAGAAACACTGGACCGTTTCGCCTGTGCACTCGGAAAACAACTGTCATTGACGTTAAGATAAAAATGGCACTAAGTAGTCCAATTATACATATGAACACTACATACACCTTATCACCGGAGCAACAGAAAGAACTTGAAGTTGTAAAATTCCGAACGATTGATACATCCGACATTCCCGAACTGACAGGGGATGAAGCAGAAAAACTTCATTTTAAGTATTATAAACCTGTCAAAGAACCTGTTCAGATTCGTATCGATTCAGACGTTCTGCAATGGTTCGCTTAAATTATCCGGTAAAGGCTACCAGAGCAGAATTAACGCCGCGTTGAGGCAGACGCTATGTTGTTAGGAGCAGCGGCAGGAACACGGCAGAGTATTGAAGATGGTGCATGGTGGATAGGTTGTAATTTACAAGTAAAGGGGCGTAAATTATTTATAGATCACAATAAGTCTAATGGAAATACATATTTTTTTGCAAATGATAGCGGCGATACAAGAGGATTGCGTACAGTAGATATAATTTTAACTGAAGCGTTATATACTCCTAATGGTGCAATGGGATTTATTCCGGGTGATGATGCGGCTTTAGGAGATTGTAATGTAGCAGGATGTATAGGAGTAGTTGGAATAAATTCTACTTATTCTGTTTTGGATTTAGTAATACAGTAAGTAATATACTTTCAATTGATACAATATTACGAAGGACAGATGATGGAACTCTAAGTATAACAAATTTAGGAGGAACGAAAGGAACACTTGCAGCAAATGTAAATGAAAATTCTGATACTGCAACAACTTCCGGACATATCGGCCAAAGTGGAAATGTTTCTGGTCCTATGACTTTTAATTGGGCCGGACAAAACGGACAGCCGCCTGGTTATGGGGTGGATCTGATGGCGGAAATATGTATGTATATAATCCTTCTAATTTTTCAGTTGCAACCGCTACAACATTATTAAAGGGAAGTAAACAATTCATTTTTGCAGATTGCTTTACTTTGAGTTATTTGAATGGTGTAGTTAATTTTACTTCTCCCTCAGATGGAACATACTCTTGTGTTCGTGCTGCAACGGAAAACTATACTATATTTTTACCAGCCGTATATTCAGGTTATACACACGCTTTTATTCTACGTGAATATATACGGGAAAGTTATAAAAGTGTATTAACAGATTTATATATTCAGTTTAATAATACCTCGGATTGTATCTTATCATTGTATATATGTGATAATAATAGTGATACTGATGAGGATCCAACCAATTCTATTCCATTTAGATTTGGAATTGTCTTTGCAAAGAATTAACGAGGTAAAAAACATGAAACATTTTATTTATAACGATGGCACAAAGAATATAGTCGGAACAGTCATAAGCGACAATATCGAGGACATAAAGGCAATAGTCCCCGACGGTGTAGGATTCTACGTCTATACCGACGACGACGTAAAAGACATAAGCGCGCCTGTTGAGGCTTGGGAACTTTCCGGCGATTACGACGGCTACGGAACGTATAAAGCGACAACGGAGGCAGCTGAATGACGATAACAATAAATGAAACGAAGCTTGCGGAGGTGCAGCAGCAGTACAAAGCCTGCGTCGTTGCGCTGATACGTCAGAAGTACTCTCTCAATGACGAATACGACGTACTGAACAAAGGCATCGCCGACGCGTCCGACGCAGACTATGTGGCGTACAGGGCGTATGTCGCGGAGTGCAAAAATAAAGCAAAAGAAGAAATAGCATAAATTAGCTACAGTGCAAATCGTTCTTATTAAAATTTTCATTCAGCTATACTCTGATTTGAATATCTTCTTTGTTCTACAAATCTGGAAATCTGAACCTGCCGTTTTTAGGGAATATAGTACTGCCGCCCGTGAAAATATTACACTTCATTTTAATTTGACTCTTTATATAACTCTTCGCTTCTGCATTTGCCTGATATTTACCAAGAATATCAATAACCATATCCACTAATGGTTCAAAATCCATTCCTGTATATAATTTAATTAAATCTTTAGTTAAATCTTTTACAACAAATAAAATCGCTTTATCAACTTTATCTCTATCCTCTCCGGATAAAGAACTATACCAAATTGAAGTCTGTTTAATTGCTACTTTTGCTGCGCGTCCTATTATCGGGGGAGGAATATGAGTGCTTTTCACTAACTGGACCAAACCTTCTATACATAATGTAACTATTCCTAATAACATTTTCACCTTCTTGTGAAGAAATTAAAACAGAATACATTAAACAATACAAATAATTAAATGACTTAAAAAAATCCTATATTGAAATATTATAATTCTAAATTTAAAAAACAATCTTTTTATGGATTTTCTCTATTTTATTTAAAAAAAGGCGCAACCCGTGAAGATTGCGGCTAATCGATAACAGACCTGTATTAATCAATTACACTTTATAATAGTCCCTGAATGTAGAATTGTCAAATTTTTTTCTCAAAACGACTATACAAGTATGAACTAACACAAAACGGGCAGAAACCGGCGAGTTACTACCTCGCCGACAAGCGCCTACACGCCTACGGATTACTCCGCTTCTACCCGACTTATGCATAAGTATATACAGAGTCGGCCTATTCAGTCTCAAGGTTTAGCCTAAATTAAAATTATTTTATAAAGGGAAACTCTATGAAGACACCTATCACGTATTATGGCGGCAAGCAGCAACTCGCAAAGAAAATCATCTCTCTTATTCCAGTACATGAAATATACTGTGAACCTTTCATCGGAGGCGGTGCTGTTTTCTTCCAGAAACAACCGTCACACTCCGAAATCATCAACGATATAAACGGCGAACTGATAAACTTCTATGAAGTTATTCAGAAAGATTTCTCTCTTCTTGCGCAGCAGATATCTATCAGCCTGCACAGCAGGGAATTATACCGGCAGGCACGTGTAGTCAACGAAAACCCGGAAATGTTCGACCGTATAAAGAGAGTCTGGGCGGTCTGGGTTCTTGCAAATGCCTCGTTCGGTGCAAACTGGGACGCCGGCTGGGGATATGACGCAGCGGGAGAAACAACGCAGAAAATAGCAAACAAGCGCGACTCGTTCACTGAAGAACTGGCAATACGTCTGCAGAATGTACAGATTGAAAGTTGTGACGCGCTCAAAATAATCAGGAGCAGAGACCGGCCGGAAACATTCTTTTACTGTGACCCGCCCTATCCCGATACAGATCAGGGACACTACGATGGATACTCTTCAGAAGACTTCCGGCACCTGCTTGAAACACTGGAACATATACAGGGGAAATTCCTGCTCAGCTCTTTCAGACACCCGGTACTTATGCGCTGCGTACACCTCCGGGAACATGTCTGGATTCCAGTTAGTATACCGTTCCTGCATGCTTCCTTCCCCTGTTGAGTGTCATAATACAGCTGCAACCTTTACCGGTGGAACGTTTTCTGCAAGCAGATACGTATTAAAAAAATGACGCCATGAATGAAAGCATAAACCCCTGCTCTGTTTGTCATTATCCATTCCGATTTCGGAAAGTACATAACACAAGTCTATATATGCTCTTCTCGGATCGCTCGCCTTAAATGCAAAACCTTTATATTTTTCATGCAGATTTGCTTTTCCTATCCCCAGTATTTCACTTATTCGCATACCAGTCAAAGCCGCTGTAAGGTTTATGAGCCGCGTTTCTTCCTTATTCCAAGTAGCAGAAAAAATTCTTTCAGCTTCATTGACGGTAAATGCATCACGCTCTTTTGATATACTTACAAGAGGTTTTATACCACGCATTGGATCAAACATGATTATATTATCAGCAAGAGCCGTATCAGAGATAATGCGGAATGTACTTACCGCATTATTTATTGTTTTGAATGCAATTTTTTTTACCTGTATGTTCCATGTGCGGAAATGCTTTACATCCGATGTTTTATATCCTGCAGCTTTTTATCACCAAAATAAGGCAGCAGATATAAGCGCAAGTCTGAGCGTAGTTTTTCAATATATGCAGGGGATAAAGCCGGATGATCTGGTGTTCCGCAGGCAAGTCGGTCCTGCATCCAGACGGATCCATTATCAAACCAGCCATACGCATATTGTCTGAAAGTGCGGTTCTGTCCAATATAGAGTAAACCACACTTTAACAGATTATCACAATATGTGCGTTCCGCAGTTTTTGCAGTACAGCCGGTTGTTTTCCCGGCAGTAATTGTTCCATCCGTCCTGTATGTCTTATAATACCATACAGGACCACATTTGAATTGTCTCTTGTAAAGAAAATACGTTCCATGCATAACCTTTTTTTTCTGGCGGTTTTGTATACGAATTGTATACTTTTGCATGATTTCTGATTAAGAAGGGATTCTATTTTCTTGTACCACAAAGAAATAAAATAAAGACTTTTTCATCTCCTACGGGAATTGAACCCATGTTGTCGGGATGAAAACCCGATGTCCTAACCACTAGACGAAGGAGACTTACAACCAGCACTTAAAGCTGACTTTGATACTATATCATAAAACGCAGTTGCGAGTCAAGCAGTCATTCACATATTCATATCAAATTGTGCAATAAGTTTATTATGAAGTGCAATACATGCATCACTTGTTAAACCAAGTTTTTGTGCTGCGGTGATGTCCTGCATAGCTTTTTCATAATCATGCATCTCATAATACGCAAGAGAACGCCGGTAAAAAGCATGTGATTGATATTCGTTAAGTTCAAGAGAACGTGTATAACATTCTACAGCATCTTTATTTTTCCTAAGAATACTGTAGACAATGCCTTCATAATAGATTGCACGAAAATTCGACGGATCAAAATCTGCACTTAACTTAAAATCTTCAAGAGACTTTTCATATTCACTGCGCGCAAAAAAGGCCATTCCTCGGTGTTTATGAATAACTGAAAGTACAATTTTATCAGGTTCCGGTTTAGATTCTATTATCTGAGTATATATTCTGACTGCTTTTTCAAGATCTCCGGTATTATGAGCATGAATTGCATCAAGCAGCATATCGTCTATCGTGCCCTTTACATACGGAGAAATCCGTTCAATTTTATCAGTACCATCAGACAATTTTTCAGGTACTAACGAATCAAGCTCGTCAGCCTTTTCATAGAATGACTTACGTCTTTCTTCCATTTCTCCCTGAAGTTTCTTCTGATAATCCCTTATTTCCTGAAAAATTATATCGGCAAGACTTAAAGACGCATTCATAGAAGCAAGTTTTCTTCTTAGAGGAAGATCAAAAGGCGAAAATTCACTTTTATAAATTAATTCATGCTCTACTTCTGCCCATGCATCCTGTAAAATTGTACGTATTTGTATTTCACACACAGCTTCTTCAGGCAGATTAAAATTCAAAAATGAATCGCCGGCAGGTATACACTCTTTTGGTATTTCAATAAGCACATGAATAGATTCATATCCGAATTCCTTAAAATTCTGAGATGAACCTTTTCTTTCTACTTCCTTAATTTTAAACAAAGGCTGTAATTCATCGAGTACAACTGATAAATCTTCCAGAAAAGCGCATATAATTCGTATTCCCATCATATCTGTGAGGCATACTATTTTATCAGATTTAGCAGCTTCATGAGGTTTAATCCTCAAAATTTTTTTATAATAACTGTCAAAGGACTTTACACGGGCTTTATACGTCGGCTGCGACGAAAGATGTATATTCTGCTGTAGTTTTTTTTCTATATTCTGCATTACTACAGTAAGATACGGAACATACGATTCATATATTTTTTCTATTTTTATTTTTGTAGGTAAGTCATTGGCAAAATCTGTATTCATAATTTTTTTCGTTCACGGTGTAAAAAGGATACTTGTTAAAAAAGAGCAGACATCAAATATCATCAAATCAGGATAAAAAAAACGTCCTTCTATTGAAAATCAATAAGAAGGACGTCCTTTTTTAACAACAAATATACTTATTGTGCATTTGCGGTTGTATCTGTAGTTGTCTGTGCAGCAGTATTTGTTGATTGTGTAGAAGAAGCAGATGCCTTCTGATCTGAAGCATAATCAGTAGAAGTAAATTCTGCTTCCGTAGCTTCTTTTGATCTTTCCAGATAGCGATTAACCTGTTTGTTTCCAAATCTGGACATTTCATTATTCTGACGGTCTGCCTCTTTCTTGCCAACAATTCCCCAGAGGTCTTCATCAGAAATATCACGATCTGATGTAAGAAGCGCTTTATCATAAATAATTTTTACATCCTTGAAATATCCGATATAATCGCCTCCCACATCGTTTGCATCACGGGTAACCTGAAAACCGGTAAACTTTACAAATGGAAGTCCACGCGGATAAATCGGATAAATACGGATTTCACGTGTACGAACTTCAGGAATATACTGCGGATTTGACCATGTCAGCGTTTTCCAGCCGTCAAATGCAAGATATCCCATAAAATAGCGGCGTTCAATACCGTCAGTATCTTTAAGCATGACATAAAGTCCTTCCGGATAATTCATACCCATAGTTGTAACTGCAATTGATTTAAGTGTACCAACATTCTTTACAACGCCGAAACCGTCTTCAAATTCGGTTTTAGCCTGTCCGGACGCTTTGTTCACGGTCCATTCTTTATCAGCATCTGCTACTACGGGATTTCCCTTATCATCAACTTTCTTGTCACCGTTTTCATCTACAGTTCTCAGTTTCTCATATGCAGGAATCTCGAACGGCGGAACGATTTTCGCATTAGCATTTGAATTCCATTCAGGGAATAACACACGTACACCCATTACATTTTTTCCTGCGAACGGAACATCTGCGTTACTCTTTACCGGAGCAGCAACAACTGTTGAAAGTCCAACAGCCTGCGGATTTTTGGCTGAAGAGTTAAGCTGAATTTCCCATTCAGGCAGCGCGAGAGATGTTTTCATCAGCTTTTTCTGACTATCTGTAAATGTCGCACCCGCTGCTGCGGAGTAATCCATTACAGTATGACTGTTCTGTGTTGCATTGCCGTTTGCGTCAGAAACGCAGTCAGCGTCAAGCAGAGTAAAATCAATGACAGTTGCCTCTTCAGCAAAGAGACTGGCACCGGTAAACAGCATCGCTGCTGCAATTACTACATAAGTCCTCTTCATATTTGAAGCTCCTTTTAATACTATTCGATGTAGCCTTGTATATGCAAACATTATCTAATAAGACACCTTTTTTGTCAACGCTTTTTTTGACCAAATAAGCTGCCCTCATAGACAGGTCTGCCACCGACAAACACCTCTACAGTATGTATATTCTCAAAATTATGCAGGATATTTTTCCTGAACAATTCTATTCCGGTTTTTATTGCAGATGCTTCCCCTGCCTCTGTGAGTAGTGTATCAGAAAGCTCAACATACAGTGTTCCACCCCGTTTAAAACATGATACAGTTCTGGTCCCAGCCGAAAAGAGCGGCCTGAACCTGTCTGTTTCAGGTCCGAGCAGCAGTTCGTCGACGTACATGTTCACTCTGCCCTGTACGGTTTTTAACGGCAGATACCGCGATTCCATACAGACTTTCCCGTTATCCAAAGATTCGAACATGCATGTCCGCCGTATTCCGGGAAAGTGAATAATCCAGACAGTAAACGATATCAGCAAACATACTGATACTATAATACTAATGCATACTGTTGATTTTTTCAAATTATTGAAGAAACTCATTTTGATGACGTAAATCCCCTTGAGTGTTCAAAGTGCGTAATAAAATCACTAATACCATTATATATTCCGAGCGAAGCTTTTTGCAAGTACACAGTACTGCTTAAATTCTGCGCCTCTGCATAATTAGTGAGAAAGCCGAGTTCAATAAGCACACTTGGCATGTTTGCATTCCGGACTACAAACCATTCCTCTGCTTTTATCCCGCGCGGTTTCGTTTTATCGCCGATCTGTGTCTGCAAACCGTCCATAATGAATTTCGCAATAAGGATGCTTTCCTGAGTATACTCTTCTTCCATCATACCATTAAGAATCGGAAACAGGACGTTATCATTGCCGGCATCAGATTTATCAATAACGGTCCGCCTGTATCCGGGCGAAAGATACCAGACTTCATAACCTGACGCTTTTTTATCAAGTGAAGCGTTTACATGTACTGAAACATACAGAATAGCTTCGTTTTCCTTAAGTTTTACAGAATTGGCAATATCAGTACGCTCTCCGAGCGACAGAAATTTATCGGTATCGCGTGTAAGTATAATCTGCTTGTCGGGATATGCGGTTTTAAGACGTGCGTACAGCATTTTACCGACGCTGAGCGTTATATCTTTTTCACGTACCGTAAGAGTTTTTCCATTCACGTGGAAGGTCTGCATAGCCCCCGGATCTTTTCCTCCGTGTCCGGGATCTACGAGAATCGCACCTATTCTGAAAGGAGTCCCGCTGCTTTCAGTTTTGAAAAAAGATTCTGCATCATCAAAAAATTTCTGCGAAACAAGTATCGTGCCGTTTTCAACAGAAGGGACATCCATTATTGAAAGTTTTCTGCTGTCCAGGAGTACGATACTGTCTCCTGCCCGGAAACTTATCTGATGACCGTTTTTTTCCATAAGTCCGGTCTGCGTCAGACTGTCCCAGTATACAAGAATACCGGATTCTTCCGCCTTTCTGAGCAGCTGTACGCTTTCTGCACAAAATGCAGACATACCGGATATAAGAAGCAAAAAAATCATGATCAGAACGGATCTGCGTTTTCTCATGTCCGTGCTCCTGAAGCTGTATCCGAAACATAAAGCGCTCCCTGAATACCACCCCGAACGACAGCATTCCAGAACGAGCGTGCATCAAGGGCGGGATGATCCGGACATAAAGCATCAAAGAGTGCACACGTCTGGCGTAATGTACGATAATTCCAGTCCTCTGCATCATCCGACATAAAAAGAGTCAGAAGCTCATGAGGAACAACACCGGAAACAAGCCTCCCCTGAGGAATAATTCCACTGATTTTATCTGTATCACACAAGACAATATATGCCGGAGGAGGAAAACCTTTTTCATTTTTACCGGTATTTTCTGAAAGGAATTCTTCTGTTTCAACACATGCCGGTTCAAGACGGACAACAATACTGCTTACGGCCTTTTCAGCAGCAGCTACTGCGTCTCCCCGTTCTCCTGCAAGTGCGATGACATTACCGCACTTCTGGACATTATTCCGGGGAAAGTCCACATGCGTACCGCGCTGCGAACGGGGAAATACATTTTTTACCCCGGCGACAGACGCTGCATGATCTATTCCGATGACGTCACTTACTACACCGGGAATGGAAATCCATGCACGTTCTGCACTTGTTTCAGCAGATAAAACTTCATATAACTCGAACGGTGCCTGCTGTCCCCTGCATGAAACAGGAGGTTCAAATTTAACAGGGATCCGGTGCTGTTCAAGGTATACAGGTTTCTGTCCGCATGCAATAAGCAGTGCCTGCTCCGTAAGATTACATCCAGAGGCATACGGATATGTCCATCCGGACATATATCCGCCTGAAAGCCGGGCTGCAATTTCTCCGATCATCGGCCCTTTCCCGGTATATTTTATATCTGCCTTTGCAGCTCCGCACGTAAGGCCGAGCGCCTTAACACCAAGCGCGAAGACTGCAATAAGTTCGCTGCGTTTTAGCGGTTCAACTCCGGTCGGCATTGTATGTCCTGTTTCGATAAAATACGGAGGATAATAAATATGACGGTCAGCAAATCCGGTAATTGTCATTGTACCGCCGCTGATAAGCGCATCAATCGAATATTCAGGTCCGTCCATATATTGCTCAACGACAGCTGTTTCTGTACGGGAATTGGAAACAGCAGCAAACGCTGCTTCTTCAACTTCTTCGTCCCGCCGTATCATCCTGCAGCCGCGTGCACCCATATTATCAGCAGGTTTTATGACACAGGGAAAACCTAGTTTTGCAACAAGGGCATGAATGACGCCGTTCTCTATGTCGCTTTTTGTAACACGGAAAAAAGACGGAGAAGGTACGCCTGATTCCGTAAAACAGGCACGCATACGAGTCTTATTGCTTGCGTTCAATGCGGCCTCATACGTATGGCATGGAAGTCCGAGTTTTTCTCCTGCAAAAGAAACAGATGCGGAAAAATCAGTTCCCGCGGTAAACACAGATGCCAGTCCGCCGTCGGCATTGAGTTTCTGAGCAAGTGTATAAATACCTTCTTTATCCTTTAAATCAACGGGTACGAACCGGTCTGCAAGCGGAATGCATACGGCATCCGGATCTGCATCGACAACAACGGTATTGTATCCGAGTTTTTTTGCTGCTGTTACCGCAGGTTTCTGCAGGAAGCCTGCTCCGAGAATTAATATATTTTTTTTCATTCACCTGATCCTGATTTTCTGCAATATACTTCAAAAGTATCTCCGAGGTGTAAAATGTGGCTTTTATATTCGTATATTTTATACATCGGTGAATCTTTTTTCCAGCCGTGTTTTTCTACCTGAGGAAAGCGTTCCGGATGATGTCCGGTTGATACTGTTTTTACGACGGTAAATCCGAATTTTTTCAATATATTGTCCGCTTTCGACGGTTCCCAAAGAGTGTAATGATCGGCTGGACTCTGTACATAAAACGATTCCGTACGGAGTTTTGCAGAGACACCTTCTGCAGATGGTGTGGAAAATGCAAACACCCCTTCTTCCTTTACAAGTGCTGACACGAGTTTGAGTACCGTCTCAAGATCGCGGAAATGTTCTATCACATACCACATTGTCACCGCATCAAAACGCTGCACACCAAATTCGAGAGCAGCATCAAAATCAGGAAATGACGCACATGCAGCAGGGAAAAATAATTTTGACTGGACATACGATACTGCGTCAGGAGAAATGTCCGTTCCGAACACCTGCCATCCGTCATCAGCAGCAGCGGAAAGGAACGGTCCGTACGCACAGCCTATGTCAAGTACGGCAGGCTTTGACGAAAGATGTCTGCGGTTTTTAAACACAGAGTTAATCTCATATATACGCCGGATCCCCTGTTTTTTTATCGGCTCAAAATCTTCCAGATAGGTTTTTCCGTATTGATTTTTATACTGTTCCGCAAAATACGATTTATTGTAATCCGCATCTTTCCCGTCTATTGTCCATGCCATGTAAATCATTCCACATGACGGACATCTTCTGAATGTGCGTTTTTCCGTTCTTGCTTTTATAATACTTTTTTCCGGTTCATCAGTACCACATACTGGACACGGAAGTCTGCGGCCCCGGGACAAAACTGATATAAATTCTCCAAGTGATTTTTCCTGCTTACGTTCAGGGACCCGCACATACAGTTTCTGCGGATCAGACATAACACTTTCTGCATTTTTCTTTGTAAGTTCATCTTTAGATAAACATAAAAAACCGTATTTTTCAGCAAGCTGTTTATGAAGCTGCGTTGTAGCAAGAAGTATTACAGCGCATCCTGCATATACCGCTTCATATGCAGTAAGGCCGTAATGAGTTATAACAAGATCATATGACGCTAATTTTTCACGAAGCTGCGGGATAGAATTAACGTATTCAATTTCTTCCGTTGATTCCGGATGAATATGTCCATCGGGTATAACTGCTGTTATCCGCCGGTTTTCACCGCTGAATGCCGACGCCGCCGGTACGGCAAGATCAGCGGGATCTTCGCCGCCAAGGCATACGAGTATTTTTTTTATATCTGCTTTACTTGTACACTGCTCCGCAGAACGCCTGTTCTGAGGTCTCTTAATAAATTCTGCTTCTGCCATGTTTGCCTTTCGGGAAATACCATAAGACGGAATTACGTCAAGCAGATAATCGCAGTATTCCGTATTTGAAGAACCTTCATCAACAGCGGCAAGCGGCGCGCATTCATGAAGCTGAGCCGCTGTATCTCTGTCCAATGCAAAACAGTCTGCAACAATAAGTGAATATTCTTTTTTTGACGGGAAATCATATGCAATCTGCCAGTCAGCAAGTCCGGTACTCTTTGCCTGATTAATAATTTCCGGAATTTCCGCAAGGGTTGCGTTTTTAGGAATATACACGGACGCGCCTGTTTTCGCAGCTGCTTCAAGACACCGTCTGAGATGGCCTGTTCCTCTTCCTTCTTTTACAGACGGTACATAAAGAACAGGATCCGTTATACCGGGAAATTCCAGGGCAGACAGAATCTGTTCTGTTGTGTACGGCTCTTCCGGTGCTTTTCCGCCGGACAAATGCTGAACAATACTGAGTGCGCGTCTGTAATCCGCAGGAGTATCAATAGTAGTACGATATTCGGGATGATAAAATCTGGAAGGAGCTTTTATCATCAATGCAGAAAAATGGTTGCGGTGGTTATAAAGGGAAGGACCGACATGTTCGTGATCATACGGCAAATCAGTCATTTTCTCAGCAGAAAGCAGCGATTGTGCATTCATAATTTCTATGCCGGAACCGTGAGGAAGACCTGTCCATGTAATATAATCACATTTTGAAAATTCACAGCGTTTGTTGTATTCCTCGAGAAGAACCTGTGCAGCTTCATAAAAGAGAAACGGATTGTCTGCAGTTGCACGGACTACTATATCTGCCTTTACTTTGCGGATCAGCATACAAAACCGTCCAAGCACATCCTCAAGAGGCCCTGCAAAAATATTCCATGAACACTCTTTCGCAATTGGTGCAAGACGTTCAAAAGAAGCATCGTCCGTTGCAATATAATACGTATCAGCCTTTACTTTATGCATTGCGTGCAGCGTCCATGCAAGGACAGATTCTCCACCAAGATCTTTCAATGCTTTCTCCGGCAGCCGAGTCGAAGAAAGCCTGCATTGTACAATTACAGCCGTCATTTTTCAATCACCCAGTTTTCTATAAGATGTTGTATATCCGTATGAAATCGGAATTTATTCGTATCAACCCATTGCTGAGCGTCTTTAAACTGCCTGTGCGATTCAAAGAAACCGCACGAAGAATGAACAAGGAAAGTCAGAAAAGACGCATCCGGGATCATACCGTGATCAAAACGTACACGAGGCAATAAATTTTTTAAATAAAAATGGAGATACGTCAGATCGGCCGTCATGTCTTCTATTGGAACAGTTTCTATAAAGGAAAACAAAAATCTAGTCGAAAGTGTCGTTTCCTCCCCCCACAGCCATGAACGAAGCGCAAGATCAAGATTCTGATAATACGGCGATGTAATCGTGTAATCAAATCCGCCCAGCTGGATAAATTTGAGTCTATTATACAAACCTATATAATCAAACGGATACAAAGTTTTCATACCGTCGGTTACAACGGAAGACTGGACTATCTTTAAATGGCCGTGCTGGGCAGAGGGAGAGAATTGTACAGGAAGAGCGTTTTTTGCGCTGTCCAGTAACCGGGGAACTATACAATAATTTCCTTTTGCAGTCAGATGATCTGCAAGCCGTGGCTGAAGAACGCCGGCAGATATGTACAGTGAATCGCGGAGTACAAGAACATACGACGAGTCGACTTCACTCATTCCTATATTTATCATATCGCCGTCGGTAACTTTTTCCAGCGGAATAATAAACTTCACAGACGGCATTCTGCGGGAAATTTCTTCAATATTGAAATTACCGGAATCAGGTTCAATCGAAATTACTGACGCAAACCCACATTTGGAAAGTGTTTCAAGCGTCTGCAGACGGAAATGACTGCCGTTCGAGTTTAGAAGAATGACAGACACATCCATTACTGCTTCTGTCTGTTTGACTCTTCCGCCTATGATAGTTCTGTTAATCTGCCTTTCATTAAAAATTAAAGGTATAGTATTCATCGCACTTCCTGCACTTTTCATCATATTGTCCGTTCTTGTCTTTTATGACATACGGTGTCATATACTGCCATACTGATGCCAGTTCTTCTTTAAAAACATTCCCTATTATCTTGTTAAACATATATTCACGGCATACAGGTACACATCCGTCTGCCAGAATAGTCAGATCGCGGCGGATATGCCAGCATGGATTCCGTTCAAGCGGTGAAAGATCCGCCGGTTTACAGTCGGGAAGAAGTCCGCCGAACGAATCATATTTCTGGATAATGAGCCGGCCACCGGACGGACTTTTATCGTCTTTCCAGTACCGGTAAAATTTTTCAAGTTCATTCTCATTTATATTCGTACGTACAAGCTGCGGATACACGTTTCCGGGGAAATATTTCTGAAGGACAGAAATTGATGCAGCAGCCTGTGCCAGAGTCGCATTTCCACCCCTCATCTTCCGATACGTTTCTTCTGTTACCGCATCAAGCGAAACTATCCAGATTATCTTTGTACCGGCAATCTCCCTGACAATTCTGCACAATTCTTCGTTTACAAGCAGCCCGTCAGTTTCAACCATAACTGACAACCCGTTCTGTTCAACAACGGCCTGTACAAAATCGATAAAGCGGGGATGAAAAAGCGGCTCTCCCCAAGAAGAAAGAGAAACGACCGCTTTTCCTGAGAGTTTTGCCATCTGTCTTACAAGCGGTTTGAACTGTTCCGGTGACATACGGCAGGCATTCTCCGAAGACGGTTTGAATCCGTATTTCGTTTCAAATTCATGAGGATACGGACAGTACGTACACGTTCCGGGACAATGCGATTCAATCTGTACGTTGTAAAATCCCGGTACAGTTTTAAGTATAGTCTCAAGGCCGGCAGCAGTTTCGGATAATTTTTCAACGTCCATATTTCCGCTGTTACCGGCGGCATAAAGTGCCCGGCATGCGGTAAATCCGGCTTTTGTTCCGCATTCAAATTCGAACCGGTACAACCGCCAGTCTTTTGGAGCAAGTACCGTCTCAATTTCGAACGAATTGATATCAGTTTTCAGGAGTGTACTGATACTGTTGCGTTCAACAGCAGCTTCTCCAAGTTTCTGCTGTGTTGTCCGGGAAAGTTCCGCCAGAATCACTGCCGTTCCTTTATCGAGTACTTCCGGAGCAAAACCGTACGGATAGCCGTCTGCAAATGTATATTCGGCTGCATATTTTTCGTGAGTCGACATAAGTTCTTCCGTAAGTGTTCCGTTCAGAAACGGACAGTCCGCGAACGCATAAACGACAGAATCCGCACCTGTTTCTACCGTTACAGCCGTAATTCCGTCAAGCAAAGAAGTCAGTGTCCAGAGGTTCTGTTCTTTTACCACAACAGAAACACCGGTATTTCGTGCTTCATTTCTGCACAGAACACTGTTCGACGGGGCGGAAAATACAAAGATCCCTCTATTATTATGGCCGGATCTGGAGGAAGCCCATGAGAGAGCATAATCGTATGCTGATCTGCCGTCGAAAACTTTCTCAAACATATAGTGAGAATCAGAGGCGGCAAATAAAATAACTGCAGTTTTCATCTCTTAGTTTATCGGCCAATCCGTTGAACAAATTGAAGGTTATGTATAGAATTGCAGACATGACACCACCCGTTCTGCCGGAAGATACTGTTTTTACGGTAACACAAATTACCGACCTCATTAAAGAAATGATTGAGGGCGCTTTTCCTGCTGTCGTTATAGAAGGGGAAATCTCCAATTACCGCCCGGCAGGTTCAGGACACCTCTATTTTACACTGAAAGATGATACTTCGCAGATAAGCGCTGTTATGTTCAGAAGTGCCGCATCTGCACTTAAATTTACACCCAAAGACGGCACTCTTGTACGCTGCACAGGAAAACTTACCGTCTATCCTGCGAGGGGCAATTACCAGATACTCATAACCAGAATGGAAACAGCCGGAGCAGGAAATATTCTGCAGATGCTGGAGGACCGTAAAAAGAAACTTGCGTCCGAAGGACTTTTTGAAAGCAGCAGAAAAAGACACCTGCCGTTCTTTCCCCGCACAATCGGTATCGTAACCAGTCCGACAGGAGCCGCACTCCGGGACATTCTCCAGATAACAAAAAGACGTAACGAGGCTGTTTCAGTTGTCATATTCCCGGCTCTTGTACAGGGAAACGATGCAGCAGCATCCATCGTCCGGCAGATTGATACCGCTAACAGATTCCATATGTGCGACGTCCTTATAGTCGGACGAGGAGGCGGCTCGCTGGAAGATCTGCTTCCGTTCAGCGATGAAAGTGTAGTACGTACAATTGCGGCATCTGAAATTCCGATCGTTTCTGCCGTCGGACATGAAATAGACTGGGCTCTTTCAGACTATGCTGCAGACGTCCGTGCGCCTACACCGTCGGCGGCGGCAGAGCTTGTCGTACCGCTCAAGGCAGACATTATGCAGAATCTGCAGTCGTATACTGACGAACTCTACAATACAATCAGGCAGAAAGCCGAAAATATGAAACTCGTTGTACGCACGTTCAATCCGGACAATCTTGAACTCCAGTTCCGTACAATTGAACAGCCGCTTCTGGCCAAGTTTGACAATGCAAAAGTAGCGCTGCTGCAGAATATGGATGCCAGACTCAGGGATACAAAACAGCATATAGAGATGTGCATGCAGATACTCGAAAATGCAAGTCCGGAGACAATTCTTGCACGAGGTTATTCGATGGTCCGTGACAGGATGACGCAGCAGATCGTACGTGATGCCTCGCAGACAAAACCCGGCACAGAACTGGAAATAGTGCCCGCAAAAGGAAAACTCACCGCACAGGTTCTTTCCGTGGGTGAAAAAAACGAATAAAATAGTAACTACCGGAGGATTCCATGAAAAACTTTGAACAGAACCTTGAAAACCTTGAAAAACTTACTGCAGATATAAAGCGTAACGATATCTCTCTTGAAGACGCACTCAAGGATTTTGAACAGGGAATAAAACTTGCACGCGGAATGGAAGCGGAAATCGATAAAATTGAAGGAAAGATACAGATACTCATGAACGAACCTGCCCCCGAAACGGATACGACACCGGAACTTGACCTGTTCTCCGGTGCTGACGAAACAACAGGAACTTCAGGAGCCCCCTCAGAGGGAACGCGGCAGTGAGTGCAGAACACCCTGTCAGACGGCTGAATGCTGAAGTTGCACGAAAGATTGCCGCAGGGGAAGTAATAGACAGACCAAATGCCATCGTCCGGGAGCTCATGGATAATGCGATAGATTCGGGTGCTGATTCAGTACAGGTCGAAGTTGATGCAGGAGGCATTGAAAAAGTACGCGTCGTCGACGACGGATCCGGCATGACAAAGGAAGATCTTTCTTCCTGCGCCCGTCCGCACGCAACAAGTAAAATCACAACAGAAACTGATCTGCTCAGACTTACGACACTCGGGTTTCGGGGAGAAGCACTTTCGTCTATCGCGGCAGTATGTCGTCTTTCTGTCGCATCCGGTACATGGAAAATGCGTGCTTCCGTTACTGAAGATCATATCATTGAACCTGCATCTCCCGTTTCCGGGACAATTGTACAGGCCGAGGGCCTGTTTGAAAACTTCCCTGCCCGGCGTCTTTTTCTTAAACGTCCGGCATCTGAAATGCTCATGTGCCGGACAACATTCATAGAAAAAACGCTTCCCCGTCCGGATATAGCGTTTACGTTTACCGCAGACGGCGAACGCCGTATTACGCTTGAACGCGGTGTTCCCCTCCGGACCCGCTTTGTACAGGCGACGGGACAGTCTGAAAACGAATCACTTTTCTATGAAGTTTCAGGGAACGACGGTTGTGAAAAACCGGACTGGTCGTTTACTGTTGTCATTGGAGAACCTGCTGTCTCCCGCTCAAATAAAAAAGACATTTATATTTTTGTAAATGGCCGGCGTATCGCCGAATATTCGCTTGTACAGGCAGTCGAATACGGCGGACAGGGATATTTTCCGAACGGTACCTTTCCGGTTGCAGCACTCTTCGTCACGATGAATCCCGAACTTGTCGATTTCAATATCCATCCGGCAAAAAAAGAAGCACGTTTCAAAGATCTTTCCGGTCTGCACCATGGTGTAAGCACGGCTGTCCGTGATTTTTTTCACCAGTATACGTTAAAAACAATGACAAAAGAAAATGCACAGGACCGCATCAAAATTGCGCTCCCCGAACTCGATCTGCATACAGATGTACAATCATCGGACGGAATTGAAAAATATGAAATTCAGCAGGAAGATGCACGTTCTCTTTTTTTCTCAGGCAGGACTGGTACAAAGACTGCAGCAGAAACATACAGACAGGAAAGTTCATCATATTCTACAGGACAAAAAGAATATACTGCGAAAGAGGCAGCATACACGATTGCACATCACGACGACAACGTTCAGCCACTTGCCGACGCGGCGCTTTCGGAATCTTCTCCCTTACCATTCCGGTTTATCGGCAGTGCACTTGGTACGTTTCTTATCGCTGAAAAAGATGACACGCTCTACATTATAGATAAACATGCGGCACATGAACGCATCCTGTACAACCGCATTATGGAAGATCAGGGTAAGACCCAAACGCTGCTCGTACCGTATGAAATTACAACAGAAAATGAAGCGGATGACATCTATCTGTCGGGCATTCAGGAAGAACTTACCCGCATCGGTTTTAAGACAATAAACCGCGGCGGCGGTAAATGGGAAATATCGTCAATTCCTGAACGATGGCAGGGAACAGAAACAGATCTGTATCATGCGCTGCTCGACAAACGTCTTGATCCCGATGAAGTTATATCTTCCATCGCCGCCACTTCCGCATGCAAAGCGGCAGTAAAAGACGGAGGATATCTCGACGACGATACTGCCGCACGGCTGGTCGAAAAAACTTTCGCCCTCCCCGACCCGCACTGCCCCCACGGCAGACCTGTCTGGACAACAATCACGCGAGCACAGCTGTTTGCGCTCGTAAAGAGAACATAATTGCAAATTTCAATTTTTACCGCCCACCGCTGAAAGAAGGTTGTCCACTTCAATTTTCCGGTATGCCGGCTGCTTTGACTGTAAATACAGAAGATATTTTTCCGCAGACGGATTGTCCTTTAACGACATACAGACTTTTGCAAGCTCTATATATGCATCCCAGTTATTGTTGTCAAGCTTAATAAGTTCAAGATACGAAGTCTTTGCATTGTCATACTGACCGTCACCGGCAAAGGTCTGGGCAAGATTCGAGCGGACCACGTTGTTACCCGGATCTAGTTTCAATGCATTCTGAAAATACAGAATTGCATTCTTATAATCCTCTTTTTTCAGATAGGCACTTCCCAGATTATTGTTAGCTTCAAAATTATTCTTATCCTGATTGTACGCCTGTGTAAATAGTTTTAGTGCCATATCAATATCAGGCGGGTTCATATTCAGATACATAACGCCGAGATTTATTTTCGTTTTTTCGTGATTCGGGTTAAGTTTTAGAACTTCACTGTACAATGGAATAGCTTCATCATTTTTTCCTGCTTCATCAAGCATAAGTGCATAATTGTACACGACGTTTGCTTCAGCATTCACGTCTCTGAGTGCGTCTTTTGTATCGTAGGCCTTCTTTGCATACGCTACAGCTTCAGCCGTCTTTTTTTCTGCAAACAGCGTCGTTGAGAGGTTATAATACGTTGCAGGATCCTTTTCATCAGGACTTAAAAGTGCGAGAGCCTTCCGATAACTGTCTTCCGATGCCCCGTAATTTTCTGCAGCAAAATAGACTGTTCCAAGTTCTCTTAATGCGTCACCGTTCACATTATTGATACGGATGACGTTGTTATATGCACTTACGGCACCCTGCGTATCACCGCGTCTGGCAAGCAGACGGGCTTCTTCCAGATAAGCCTTCTCGTACCGCGGTTCAATATCACGTGCCTTTCTGAATGAATCAAGTGCTTCTTTTTCTCTGCCCATGCGGAGATAGGTCAGCCCCAAGTTGTACTGTGCCGGAGAAAAATCTTTTTTAAACTGCACACAGGATAGAAAAGAGGCTCCAGCTTCGCTGAATTTCCTGAGCAGATACTGAACTTTTCCTAAATTGTAAAAATATATGTAATTGGAATTATCATACGTCACAGCCTTTGTAAGTTCGTCAAGCGCCGTCTGTCTGTCCTTTTCTGCAAGAGCATTCATTCCCAGTATATAATGCGGCGCTGCATCTGCTGGTGTTTTCGACACTGCAGACTGAGCATATACCACGGCTGTATCCTCAAGTTTTTTTTTCTGTGCTGCATCGGAAGCGTTCTGCGAAGCATCATACAGGAGCGATGCTATCTGTGAGTACTTACTGCCAGAAAAAGCCGGTTCTCCATCGGAGATAGGCAGATTTTTCTGCGCGGTACTGAAATGTACAAGTGCAGAATCTATATTTCCTGTTGCCAGAGCAGTTTTCCCCTCTGCGATCTCATCATTTACCGTCTGAATCTCCTTTTGAACCGCCTTATTTTTTCTGACGAGTTCCTCTTCCGCAGCCTTTCGTGCAGCATCTTCCTGCCGGCGTTTTTCTTCAGCAGCTTTGTCCTGTGCAGCTTTTTCTTCTGCGGCTTCCTGTTCCTTCTGCGCCTGCCGGTTCTCTTTTTCGATCATATCAGTTACAGCCTGCTGATTTTTCTGTGTTGCTGCGTTACTTTTTGCAAGTTCGTCCTTCATGGAATCGAGCGACGACTGTACTGCTTTAGTAATACCGGACGTATCAATATTGACATTGACATCCGGCTGACCGGCAGAATCCGCAGACGACTGTTTTTTACCTTCTTTTAAGGCAATTATTTTATCCATAAGCGAAAGCGCATCTTTATCATCAGCATTTTTTACGAGAAGATCATCAAGCAGATTCATTGCACGGTCATATTCCCCCTTTTCCGCATACATCTGCACAAGCGCAAGCGTATTTTTTCGCTCTGCATTACCGGAGCCCGACAAATGTAAACCTGCCAACACACATAAAATGATTGCAGCAGCCAGTCCTACGAAAAAGAAAGCTTTCTGTTTTAAAGTACGTTTTTTCCACCAATCACCAGTATTCATAATTCTTCCTATAAGTTAGTCAAGTTCCGGTTCCGAATCATAATTTATTGTACTTTCAGTACCGGACGTCATATTTTCTGTACTCGTATCCTGAAGCGAATTAGCCACATCCTCAAGAAGTTTCCGTCTGCGTTCTTCTTCGGCCGCTTTTTTTTCGGCTTCATCTGCAGCCTTTTGTGCAGCAATTCTGTCCTGTTCCGCTTTCAGTGCAGCCTCTTCCTCCTGACGCTTTTTTTCCTGTTCGGCCGCTATCTTTTCATTTTCTGAACGTTTTTCAAGTTCTTCCCGGATAAGCATAATCATCTGATTTATCTTCGCAGTCTGCGGATCATCAGGTACAAGACGGACAAAAGACGAATAATCTTTAAGTGCATCAGAAAGTTTATCCTGTTTTAACTCAGCATTTGCTCTGTTAAGGACAGCAGGTGTAAAATCAGGTGATGCAGCAAGTGCCAGAGAATAATAATTGACTGATTTTGCATAATCCGAACCGGCATATGCGGCATTTCCGGCATTATATGCAAGTATTTTTTTATTCGTACCGGGGACGGTCAGACCTTTTTCAAAAGTTTCTTCGGATTTTTCAAACTGCCCGGTCTGATAATATGCAAGTCCAAGATAGTTGTAGGCATCAGGAGATGCGGTTCCCGACGCTATATCAGATTCAAGCAGCGGAACCGCATCTGCAGGTCTGTTGCTTTTAAAAAGTTTCTCTCCTTCCGTTTCCGCATACACAACCGGTATTATGCTTAAAACGGCAGCAAGAACTGCAATTCGTTTTATTCCAGTCATCTTAGTCCAGCCTCTACTACAAAATGGTAAACATTTGACATACTCACATAAATCTACTACTCTATTTTATATACATATATAGATTATCACTTTTCTAAGTATTATAATAGTTAATACTGTATTATAATACTTAGATGGTATACTAAAAGTCCGGAGGATATCTTATGGAATCTGTTCAGATCGCGATTATGGTAGTTCTTGCAGCCGGTGTCGCGAGTCTGCTTTTCTTCGTCATCAAATCTGTAAACGCGCCTAAACGAGTCGAAAGTATCCAGAAACTGATAAACCAGGGAAAAGTATCGCAGGCAATCAAACTTGCAAAACAAATTCTTTCAAAAGACACGTCGAATTATCTAGCACACTATTATCTTGGTAAGGCATACCTTGCAGATAACCGTGCAGAACTTGCACTCATGGAATACAAAATCGTAAACGATAATGCAATCTTCGGTGAAGGCCTTTCGGAAATTGACTTCCGCAGGGAAATATCCGGTTTATACATGAAATTCAACCAGCAGCAGGATGCTTTACGGGAATTTCTACTGCTCACAAAACTTGAACCTCACAATGCTGAAAATTTTTATACTGTCGGCAGAATTTATGAGCAGCAGAACAGAGGAGATACTGCCCTGGGATTTTTCCAAAAAGCAGTCACCCTCAACAAACGGCATGCAAAAGCGCATGCTGCAATCGGACTTATTCTGTACCATTCAAAACAATTCACTGAAGCAAAAAAGGAAATAGACCTTTCACTTTCACTGAGCCCTGAAACATACTCCAGCTATTATTACCTCGGAAAGATACTCAAGGAAAATAAAGATTACGGAGCCGCGGTAAAAGCATTTGAAAAAGCGCAGCGTGATACTGATTACCGCCAGAAAGCTTTGATAGAACGGGGAACCTGCTTTATGCTGGTAAACCGCATGGACAATGCAATACCGGATCTGCAGAGAGCTGTTGACCAGGATAAAGACGGGACAAAGCAGGATACCCTGTATGCACGCTATTTTCTTGCCTCATGTTATGAAAAAATCCGCAAAATAGAAAAGGCTATAGAACAATGGGAATTAATTTATAAAAAGAATCATTCATTTCGTGATGTAACCGCAAAATTGACAGAGTATAAGGATCTTCAATCAAACGACAGCCTGAAAGATTATCTTACGAGCAGTACAGAAGAATTCGCAGAAATATGTAAAAAAGCCGCACTCTCAGGACTTTCCATGTCGGCACAAAACTGTGAATCCATGAAATGGGGATGCCAGATACTTGCAGTCGAGCATAAAAACGATGACTGGATGAATATGAGAAAGCAGCTGTATCTTCTCCGTTTTTACCGTGAAGCGGATCCGCTGGAGGACAGTGCCATCAGGGAAACCCTTGATAAAATGAAAGAACTTAACTGCACAAAATCTTTCATACTTGCAAGTGCTGGATTTACACGTACAGCTGTCGGTTTTGCGGAAAGCAGACCTGTGGAATTAATAGGAAAGGACAAACTTGAGCAGCTGCTTCAAAAATCAGGAGCATAATGAAAATTCTCTGCGTCTCCGATCAGATTGATCCTCTTATCTATAACCAGAACGCCGTAAAATTATTTCCAGATATAGATTTAATTATGTGTGCAGGTGATCTTCCCATGGATTATATCGACTTTATCGTTTCGACATTTAATAAACCGACATATTTTATTTTTGGTAATCATAATCTTTCAGAATACCGTTATTATCACAAAAACAAAACACCGGTCATAGCACAATATCAAATGACTTCTGAAATCGAGGGAATTCAGAACGGACACGGAGCGTTTTATGCGGGTTTTCATGTTTTCAGAAACCATAAACTCGCATTCAAAGATCCTTTGACCGGTAAAATGACCCCCCTTCTTATAGCAGGTGTTTCTGGTTCGATTAAATATAATAACGGGCTTAACCAATATACTGATAAACAGATGAAGAATTGTCTCCGCCGGATGATACCTTCACTTATTTTCAACAAGATCAGGTACGGACGGTATCTTGACATACTGCTCACACATGCATCGCCCCGTCACATTCATGATCAGGAGGATCCCTGCCACAAAGGTTTTGACAGTTTTAACTGGTTCATCAGCAAATTCAAACCCGTATACCTCATACATGGTCATATACACTTATACGACATGCGAACAGAACGTATTACAAAGATCAACAAAACAACGGTGGTTAATGCATATGCCCATTGCGTTCTTGATTTTCCGCAGGAGCCTGGTAAATGAATTCTAATTTTTATACCCCCCAGACAGAAGACGATTTCTCGAAAGCACGCAATAAAGCACTGTTCAATGAAATACAACATTTTATGGCTCCTGACGAAGCATCGCTTATCTCTTTCACTGATATAAAGTCACTACTCAAACCCAAAAATGAAATTTACATGGGAATGAAAACTATTCCTGTTTCTAAAATAGTAGGAAGCGAAGGCAGATATAAAGATTTTGACAATCAGTTTTTTCCAAAAAGAAATTTTCTTAAAGAACGCTGGGAACATGTTGATGAAGCTGCAATTCAGTCTATAACACTGCCTCCTATCAAAGTATATGAACTTGCAGGCTTATACTTCGTACGGGACGGGAATCACCGCGTCTCCGTCGCAAAAATACGAGGTACAGAGTTTATAGATGCAGAAGTTGTCTCCCTGCAAAGCGAAATAAAACTAAAACCGACAGATACTTTGAACGGTATGATCAGACAGATCATTTTTTATGAAAAAAGAGTTTTTTACACGGAGACAAACTTCGGCGACATAACAGATTTCTGGAGACTGGATTTTTCGACGGCCGGACAGTATGATGTAGTTTACAATCATATTTTAACGCACAAATACTATCTTAATATGAAAAGGACTGATGAGATTTCAATGGAAGATGCTATTGTATCCTGGTATACAACCGTATATTCTCCAATCATCGATGTAATCAGAAAGGATCATATTATGCATTATTTTAAACATCACACCGAAAGTGATCTGTATGTCTGGATCATAAAATATTGGGATGAACTCAAAAAGAAATTCGGCAATGATTTCAAACTAAATGATGCAGTTACTTCCTTTAAAAGGAAGAAAAGAATCGGGGTTTTAAATAAAATGATCAATATCTTTCAGCGTATTTTACTTAAACGAAGTATCAGAACTAATTGATATTTTTGATTTTTAAAACTTGACGATGAAATATTTCAATGATAAAATAAAATGATGAAAATATGACAGGAGAAAAAAAACTTGTATTCATTAGACTCTTTCACGAATGTACCTTTGATAATTTCTGCAGTGACTGGTGTTATATTATTTGTTCTGCTTATAATCATAAAATCCCGTAATACAGCAAAACTCAGTTTCATTTTTTATGCAGTCCTTCTTGTTTTGACCGTAGGTATCATCTACACCGTTTCTACATCTCATACGATCTATCTTGCAATAACTGTTCTGGCAGCAGAAATTCTCCTGCTGCCTTATCTCATTATACTTGCATTAGGGATACCCAGAAAACGTGAAAAAAAAATAAACCAGAAAGTAACGGAAGCAGAAAAATCCGCAGCAGCCGCACCGGATACAGTTGCTCTTGAACACTATGAAAAAATACTTTCCGTAAATAAAGATTTTACCATAACAGCTGCAAATATGTTTTCTGATGAAAACAGTATGGATAAATTTCTTGATTATTTCAATAGGAAACTTACAGCCACGGCACAGGCAGACGGATGCGTTATTCTTCTTGCTGATGAATTTGACAACATTCTTGCAGTCCGTTCCATGAGCGGCTCATTTCCGCCTCCATACAAACTTCCTGATGATCTTCCTCATAAGCCCGTCCGAGTTGAAACAAATTTCCGGTATGCACAGTTTCCGCTTTCTGATAATATATTCGGTGATGTTGCTTCCGGTAGTGAACCAGTTCTTATTTCCGATTCTGCAAAAGATCCTCGTATCTATCAAAACGGACCGGAAGATTTTCTTTTGTGCGGCAGTTATATTTTCGTCCCCATAAAAATAAATGAAGAAGTTATCGGTATTGCGTCTCTTTCACGTAACCCCGGAAAAGACAAATTCACCGCACAGGATCTTGAAGAAGCTGAAATAATTACAGATGCCGCATCAACCGCGCTTAAACCTCTTTTCAGTTTTCTGGAATACAGTGAACACAGGGAACTTACAAAAGAGGGAGATATTGCTGCTAAATTTCAGAAAGAACTACTGCCGGAGAAACTTCCCATTGTTGGAAATGTATCACTCGGATGCTGGTCTTTAACTGCTGAAAACGTATGTGGGGATTATTACGATGTAATATTTTCCAGAAAAGACCGGGTCGCATATGTCATGGCAGACATTGCCGGGAAGGGAATGAATTCCTTTATGGTTATGGTAATGGTCCGGGCAATGCTCCGTCTTCTTGTAAATACTCCGCAAACCGCGGGTACAATCCTCAATTGGGCAAACCGCGGTATCTGCTCCGAAAACTCCAATATAGACCATTTTGCGAGTATAGCACTCATAAACTATAACCCACTTAACGGAGACACCCAGATTGCAACATGCGGTATAAATCCGATTGTTCTTTACTCGGCAAAAACAAATACGATTTCAAAAATATCAGATGAGAACGAACCTCTGGGTGTTGAAAAAGAGACGATCTATAAAGATATAAACATTAAGCTGCTTTCGGGCGATATTTTAGTAACATGCACGGACGGCTTACTTGAATCTCTTAATGAATTTGGTATACAATATTCACTTACCAGCCTGATGAAGATTGTTGAAGTGAATCATCAGCTTTCCGGGCGCGATATTGCAAATCGCGTAAAAGATGATATAAAAAAATACTGCAGCAACACACAACAGTATGATGACCAGAGTCTTATGGTCATAAAAATCCAAGGGTAAGGAGCTTCTGTATGGAACTTAAAATAAGAAAAAATGGAGACGTATACATCATCGATGTTAATGGTGAAATGGATCTTTACAACTCCTACAAGCTGAAAGAGCTTGTTATGAAGATGCTCGAAAAAAATGTAAAAGTTTTCATTATCAACCTTGAACAGGTAGATTATATCGATTCATCGGGAATTGGTGCATTAATTTATATTTGTTCAACTATCAAAAAAATGAACCTGAAACTTTCAATTGCAAACATTCATGGTTCCGTAAAAAAAGTTATTGAGCTTACAAAGCTCATGGGATATTTCCCGATCTCGAATAGTGTTGAAGAAGCTCTTTTAATGGTTAAGGAGTAAGAGTTTTTTATCGGCTGTTTGCAATATTTTTCTACATTAGGAGTTTGTAATTATGGAGCAGGAAGAAATAAAAGAACTGCGCTCTGATGATAATGATCCGTTGTTTGATAAAACCAATATGCTTTGTAAAACATTTCCGTCAGATTTTCGTCAGATACGATATTTTACGCTGCTGATTGTTCAGTCGGCACCTACTGAAATTAAAGAACTTAACCTTCTTGAACAGCAAATAAGTGAAGTTATAAAAAATGCAGTTAAGCATGGAAATCATTGTGATATAAATAAGAAAGTTACTGTCTGGTATTCTTTCAGTCCGACTCACGCACACCTTATTGTACAGGATGAAGGAGAAGGATTTAAAGATATTGAAAAATGGAATGATTTCAACCGTAAACGCCTTGAATGTCTGCATAAGCAGAATTTCGAAGAACTTACAAATTATGTTTCATTCCGCACGAAACAAAGTGATGAGCAGGATGGTGGTAATGCGCTTTTTGCTGCACTTGAATACTGGAACGGAGGATTCGTCTACAATGGTAAACGAAACGGTGTAGCAATGCTTAAAAAATTTCAGCAGAAGCGGCACGGTGTTTACACTGATGGGGAATAAATCACTAAAATTTATTTTACACTTTGATATAAATTTCTGCAGAGAGAATTCACATCTTTATTGAACGTAAAAAGGTATTTTTTGCCGTGTAAAGCTTGACAATGCAGATTTTATTTTGTATTTTTTATAAGTAAGTACAATATACTTGTATCATAAATCGGGGATGTCCCGGTTTCGACGGATACGGGAAAGCTTGTACTGCAGGTAAGGTCCGCAGGTCCTTTAAACGTGCGAAAACTTATAACTGCCAAACGTGATGAGGACTACGAGTCCGATAACGAACAGTTAGCTCTTGCTGCGTAAGCGGCAACTTAAAGAGCCGGAAACCCGGTTGCACCGCTTTGAGCGGCTGGGATCTTCTGTTACAAACCAGAGCTTGCTGCGTATAGTATCCGATATAGACGCAGGACTTTTTATCGGAATACGGAGCAGACGCTTTCTGTGCTGCTACCTGCTCCCGACAACTACCTCGCTCAGATAAACCTGTAGATGTACCTGTTTTACGTTTTCGGACGGGGGTTCAATTCCCCCCATCTCCAATTCCAATAAGGGCAGCAAAAAATAATGCTGCCCTTTTATTTTTAACGGCCGTTTTCAATTGATCAATTCGATACAGTTAATGGCAATTGACATTTATTTTCTGCATGGATATTATAGTAAAACTATACATTGTATTTTATAAAAGAAAAAGGTATATATATGGCAGTTGACGAAAAATTACAGACAGTGCGGCACAGCTGTTCGCATGTTATGGCAGAGGCAGTTCTGCATCTGTTTCCCGGAACAAAAATAGCAATAGGACCGGCTATAGAAACCGGATTCTATTATGATTTTGATTTTCCAAAAGACACTAAATTCTCAGACTCCGATTTTCCTGCCGTTGAAAAAGAAATGCGAAAAATACTTGCAGGCAATCATGATTTTATTCGAAAGGAAGTGTCTAAAGAAGAAGCCCTGGATCTTTTCAAGGATGAACCGTATAAGCTGGATCTGATTAAAAATCTTGCCGACACAGAGGTAATTTCCACCTACGAACAGGACGGCTATCTTGATCTCTGCCGTGGTCCTCATGTTAATAATACAAAAGAAATCAACCAGCAGGCATTCAAACTTATGAAAACAGCCGGGGCATACTGGCACGGGGATCCTACTCAGCCTATGCTCACCAGAGTTTACGCTGCATGCTTTGAAAAGCCTAACGATTTGAAAGATTACTTAAAAATGCTTGAAGAAGCAGACCGCAGAGATCACCGGAAACTGGGCATCCAGATGGATCTTTTCCATATTGAAGACGAAGACCCTGGACAGGTATTCTGGCACCCGAACGGATGGACAATGTATCTTACGCTTCAGGATTATATGCGTGATAAAATCCGCAAAGACGGATACCTTGAAGTTAATACTCCCGCCGTTATGCCGCGCTCACTGTGGGAAAAATCCGGACACTGGGGACATTATCAGAAAAATATGTTCGTTACGGAAAGTGAAAAACGTATTTTTGCTATAAAACCGATGAACTGCCCTGGAGCTCTTGAGATTTTTAACACACGTACCAGAAGCTATAAAGATCTTCCCCTCCGCCTTGCTGAATTCGGACACTGCGTACGTAATGAACCAAGCGGAACATTACACGGTACAATGCGTGTCCGGGGTTTTGTTCAGGATGATGCGCATATACTCTGCACGGATGAACAGATTGGTTCTGAAGTAACAAAATTCTGTAACCTCCTTAAGGATGTATATAAAGATTTCGGATTTGATAAGAATCTGATCGTTAAATTCAGCACAATGCCGGATGATCACGTAGGAGATCTTGAAACATGGGCCCATGCTGAAAAAGCACTGGCAGATGCATGCAAAGCAGCAAAACTTGAATATGAGATTTCTCCGAAGGAAGGGGCTTTCTACGGACCTAAACTCGAATTTACTCTCACGGATGCACTTGGACGTCAATGGCAGTGCGGCACTATTCAGGTAGACTATCAGCTGCCCTCTGCAGAACGTTTAAATGCAGAATATATCGGCGCCGACAACCAGAAACATCATCCGGTAATGCTGCACCGTGCAGTACTTGGTTCAATTGAGCGTTTTCTCGGTATTCTCATCGAGAATTATGCAGGAGCCATGCCTGCCTGGCTGCACTTCGAACAGGCAGCAATAGTACCGGTCGGAGGTGGATTTACCGATTATGCACAAAAAGTATGCAGTGCAATGACTGCAGCCGGAATCCGCGCAAATGCGTATATCAGCGACGATAACATGAAAAACAAAATAAAATTTGTTACGTCCGAACATAAGACACCGTATATACTTGTTGTTGGCCAGAAGGAACAGGATGAGGGAACGGTAACTGTACGTTTCCGGGCAGACAGTAACATTCCGCAAAAAGTATATAAGCTTGAAGAATTTGTTGCATATGTACAGGATAAAATCAGTACGCACTATAACGGTATCTAGGATATATATTATTGTATCATCAAAATCATAACCACCCGGCAAACGGGTGGCTTCTTACTTTTCTGAACAAAGTACCTGAAGCATTTCCACTTAGATTGCATATCATTTTAAGGTAAAATACACAGTGGGTAAAAAGGAAAATTCCCCGTCAGTAAATTTAAAAAACACTGCCAGTAAATTTAAATTTCCATACCATGAAAATTTAAAAACTATACCATAGAAATTTAAATTCCTCGCAATAGTACGCCAAATTCTATGGCATAGTACGTAAAATTCCATGACGTGGTTTGCAAAATTCTATGACGTGGTTTGCAAAATTCTATGACGGGGAATTTTCTCCTGCAGTATGACTTATTTATTCCTTAAAAAAAAGCCGGTTCATAAAACAGGAACCGGCCGATATTCAGAACTTTCAGGCATTATTTTATTGCAAGAATCGAATCAACAGCCTTATCTACATAATTAACGTTCAGATCTTCAATAGTTCCCAGATCGATTGCTGCGGACGACTGTTCTTCTATCGGAATTTTTGCAAGGACCGGCAGATTATAATTCTGTGCAATCGCTTCTATATTGCTTTTTCCGTAAACATGGATTATTTCTCCGCATTTCGGACATTTTACGTAACTCATGTTCTCTACAAGACCGATTATCGGGATATTCATCATATTTGCCATTTTTACGGCTTTCTCGACAATAACGCGGACAAGCTGCTGGGGTGACGATACGACAATAATTCCATCCACAGGAAGGGACTGAAATACCGTAAGAGGTACGTCACCTGTTCCCGGCGGCATGTCTACAAACATATAGTCCACCTCATTCCAGATAACATCAGTCCAGAACTGTTTTACTGCACCTGAAATCACAGGTCCGCGCCAGATAACCGGATCGGTATTCTTTTCCAGCAGGAAATCCATAGACATAAGCTGAATGCCGCCGTCAGTCGTGACAGGCTTCATCGAGTTGTCATCACCTTCAATACGCGTTGAACTTAGTCCGAACGCCTCCGGAATGGAAGGACCGGTGATATCGGCATCCAGAATTGCAGTACGCTTTCCCTTGCGGTTCATAGCGCATGCAAGCAGACACGTGACAAACGATTTACCTACACCACCCTTCCCGCTTATAACGCCGATAACTTTCTTAACAGAACTGCCTTCATGCAGCTTTGCACGCATATCGCGTGATTCACAGTTTTTACTGCATGACGAGCAGTCATGGTTACAATTTTCTTCTTCTGCCATCTACAAGCTCCAAAAAATTGGTATCTATTATAATTTAATCAGAAAATGATTCATCGTCAATGATATCACTGTTGTCCTGTACTTTCTGTCTTCTGATTTCATTTAAAATGGTTTCAGGCTGAATACCGTTCAGAGCATCCGTTATATCGTATACGGTGCCCGTCCGCAGGTAATACAATATACAGGTAATTTCTTTCTGTGGAATATATTTTATATCGGACAATGCTCTGCGGTATAAAGCCTGCTGATTATAATACTGCGAAGGCCGCTGGATTTTATCTGTTTTATAATCGACAATCGTATATGTACTGTCTTCATTTTCATAGGCAAGATCAAGAATACCCGTAACATAACAGCCGGATAAAAAACTGCGGAAGGCAAATTCCGTGCGGAACCATCTTCCGCTGCACAGCGCTTTCTTCAGAGCTTTTCCGGGCTCACTTTCATTGAAGGCTTCCACCATCCTGATGCAGCTTTCAACAACTACTGCACGATCCGTTTCTTTTTCAAGTCCCGTCATCAGATTGAGCGGCGGAATGTATGTATCCGGGGGTGTACCACCTGCTACGGCCTGAAGATATGCGTGCACAAGCGTACCAAACGCAGCATAATCGAATTTCGTTCTTTCTACTATCTCATTTATTTCGGTATATGAATCGGCAGATAAAATTCCCGTACTTTCACCCGTAAAGGCCGTTTCCAGACTGCTTGGTATAATTCTGTTCAGAGGAAGGACGTTCTGTATTATAACTTCTGATTTTTCATAATTCAGGGCAAAATCCTGTGCTTTCTGCAGTTTTTCTTCTGCAGATACATGGTATGCAGAGGCTTTACCGGAACTGTACAAAACTTTTCTTTCTACAGGTTCTATCAGTGTAAAATCAAACGGAGAACCTTCCTTATAACAGGTTCTGTCACCTTCATAATAATTTTCAATAATTGCTTCAAACATTGATGAACTGCCGCCGGCAGGTTTAGGATGATGCCAGACACCGGAAATATAAACCGCGGATTCAGCCCGTGTAAGGCCGACGTAAAAAAGCCTGCGGAATTCAGCATCATCCTTTCTATCGCTTTCTGCCTTCTGTTTTTTAAAAAAATAATTCCCGCTTCCGTTTTTAAAATTGAGCGATACTCCCGACGATTCGCTGTAGTATACTTTTTCTTTGTTGCTGTCTGACTTCGTACTTCCGGTACATCCGCAGACAAATACATATTTAAATTGAAGTCCTTTGCTCTTGTGAATAGTCATAATCTGAACAGCTTCATACTGTTCCAACGGATACGTAACTTCCTCCGCATTGATTTCAGAATTATCGGACATAAAATAACTGCCGGAGTTTTTTTTCTGAGCAAGCTGGTCAACGAACCAGGCCGGACTCTTCCCGACAGTATCAGCCTGCCGCGCTAGTTCGAATAAAAGGTCATACTGTTCTGCAAAAAGAAACACTGTTCTGTTCCATAAAAACTCATACCGGTACCCGTAATCGTACCACAACCGCGATATGGTATCTGTTATACGGTGACAGGGTAAAAAAGCGGATACATCAGCATACATTTTCTGCGCATCTTCATATTTTTTGAATTCCTCAGCCGGAAGCGCTTCCTTCATGCATCCGGTCAGTTCCCGCCGGAACGGCTTGAAAACGGGAGCCGCTGCTTCAACATCTATCGATTGAGCAAGTACGGTCTCAGCCGACTGTTCGTCAAGTCCGGAAAACGGAGAACATATGAAAGAGGCAAAGGCATTGACATCGGACGGATATACACAGAGCCGCATAATGTTGTATATGTCATTTACGGGAGCCTCGGCAAAAATATCCCTGTGCTGATCAAGTGTATATGGAATACCCGCTCTGCTCAGATATGAAGTTAATGAACTGCGGTCCGTACGGGAACGGTCAAGAATTGCTATATCACGGTATTTCACACCGGCAGCGGTAAGCTCTGAAATTTTCCCTGCAATAAAATATGAAAGCTGATCTTTTGCATTCAGATACAGATCAGATACTGCATCATCGGAAAGTACTCCCTTCGTATTCAGCATGCAAACATGTACGGGAACATTGTCAGCCGTAATAGCAACACTTTTTTCTGCCGTACCTTTTTCCGCATTATATTTCTGCGCAATTGTCTCTTCGGTAAAACCTGCCTCATATTCGTTGAGCGGTTTTTCCGGGAACACCCATTTAGTGGGAGCGGACAACTGTCCGGATGACTCTGTGTCTGTTTTTTTCCCGCACAGATAGCCTCCGAAAATCTGATTAAATGCTGAAAGCAGTTCCGGTGTTGACCGGTAGTTGTATATCATGCTGTAAACCGAACCGCCTGAACTGCGTATCTCTTTTTTAAGTTTGTTAAAAACCGAAACATCCGCACCACGGAATTTATAGACAGACTGTTTTTCATCACCGACGAAAAAAATATTGTTGTGCGATATAAGAGAGAGAAGTTCACGGTTTTTTCCATTGTTGTCCTGAAATTCGTCTATCATAATCCGGCTGAATGATTCCGCTTCCTGTCGCTGTATATCAGCCTGTTCATGCAGTATGCGCAGTGCCAGTCCGGTCACGTCGGAAAAAGTGAGTTCACCTGTCTGTCTTTTTGCTTCATTTACCTTAGACAGAAAACCGTCAAGAAGCTTGAAAATTCCTTTCGTTGTATCATAATGAATGATATAATCTGCAGCTGATTCGAACACCGGTCCTATGCCGTCATCATTTTTGACAGCCCCGACGGCACTTCGCAGAGGATTTGTATATCCCTTCTGAGCCTGATTAAAGTAGAATCGTTTAAGCGCATGTAAAAAGACAGTCACCATGACGGAAGAACTACCGTCTTCTATTGATTCAGGAGAAACAGGACAGAGCTCCACCGTAGAAATTTCCTCAAGTGCCTTTGAAAGACACGTCCCGTAAGGAGTCTGTTTCTTTTCAGGAGGCAGAGAATTGAATAGTTCACGGATGAAATCTACGGCTTTTTCAAATTCCGGTATTTTTTTATTCCATGCATCTGCGATTTCTTTCTTCTGCACATCAAGTGCGTCGGTAAAAAAAGTTTCGCTGTCTGCAAGAGACGTATATCGTTCCACGGTATCCGCAAAGAGGCAGTCGGCTAGTTCCTGAAGTTTTCCGGCATCAGTGGTACTTTTTATTGCCACATCATTCCGATGGGCAATCACAAAAGGCAGTGCGAGATTTTTTATCGTTCTTCCGGCTCCTGATGCACCAATGCGGAAATCAGGACGGATTCCGTATCTGTTAGCAGCCTGCCGCACTATTCCTGCACAATACGAATCAAGTGTCTGTATACGTGCGTTTGAAAACCCGGCGACAGCTTTCTGTGCACGAAGACGTTCTGTTTCCGGGGTCTTTTCGTTCAGGGCAAAAAAAGTCAGTGTATTGTATATTCGTTCGTACATTTCCGCCGCAGCTTTATCTGTAAACGTCAACGTAAGTATTTTATCAACACTGATATTTTCGGTCATGACAAGATATGCAAAACGTGTTGCAAGAACGTGTGTCTTTCCGGAACCTGCACCTGCAGCAACTATTGTATTTCCGTTCGAACAGCATACCTTCATCTGCTGGTCATCAAGACGGCGGTCAGGAAGTAAAAAATAAGCAGGATACTTTTCAGAAGTCATGTTGCGTCTCCCTGTGATTCCGGAATCCGTATACCGGATGAAATATATGCTGTGCGGCATATCGATTTAAACCGACACGTTCTGCAGTCCCGGTATGCTTCAACACGCTCCGAATCTACTGCAAAATTATACGACTGTACGCTGTCCGTAAAATCTTTTACATACACGGAAAAACATTCAAGCGTATGTGCATATTCCGCCATTGTGACAGCTCCGGAACGTCCGGAGTGTCCGTTCTGAACAATAAAACGGTTCTTTCTGTCGCTGATCGTATAAAAAAGTGCATTTTCGACTGCAGAAACTCCGCCTGCAGCATGATTCATATTCCATAGAGTTATGTACATAGGAATTTGAAAGTCTGCGAGTCTGTTTTCGGAATCAGCGATACAGTCTGCCGTCGCAGGGGCAGCTGCGGCAGTGTTTTTGTAATCAATAATTGACACGTCCCCGTTATCGTCTGAAAGAATACAGTCAATTCTACCGGTTAATGAAACGTCTGAAATATTTTCATAATGACCTGACATCCACTGTTCTACACCAGTTACCGTATATCCTCCGAATGTCTTACAAAACGTTCTGAGAAATAAAAGTATCGTATCAGCAAAAATTTCCTTTTGTGATTCAAGAACGGTAAGCACGAGCGGACTTCCTTTAAAATTTTCTTCCGGTGAGCAGAACGCTTCTCCTGCAAATCCGATAAGACTTTCCCGTATCTCCGGTTCATTTTCAAATACACCGTCTTCTGAAACGAATGGAAGTTTTCTGCCTGCCTCCTGATACGACTTCATGAACAGTTCAAGAATCTTATGGTTTATTGAACCTGAATCGTATTTCTCCATAAGAGATGTGTCAAGTGTGTCATCCTTTAATTTGAGAATCTGACTGAAAATCCATGCACGCCGGCATGGATAAAAACTTGTAAGATCGGTCTGTGCAATATGAAGTACACCGGGCCTGTTGTCGTTACGGGATCTGTTTGTACAAAGCACAAACTTTATCTTCTGCTTAAGACGGTCATGCGGTTCTTCATAGACAGCATGTAGAACCGCTATTTTATTCTTCCACGAGGAAAAACCGTTCTTCTGGAACTCTGTAATTTTTTCAGGAAACACGGAATCATCAGCAAAACTGTCCTGCTCACGGATAATAAAATCATCATCTGAAAGACTTCGGAGTTCGTTTTCACATTCATTTTTATCTTTTTTGGCAAACAGACTGAACGGAATGGAAAAACCGCCGAACGTCTGTTCCGCGGCAGAAAAAAACGCGGTGTCTTTTTCTGCATATAACCGTACAAATGCGTCTGAAGCTGTATCCTTGTCAGGTCCTGCCAGTTCCTCTCTCTTTTTCCGGGAAAGAAATGAAAGACTTCTGTACGGGACAGTCAGTCTTGTCTGTGACGAGTCAAGTACAAACTGATATTTAAACTGTGCACATGACGAAAGCCGGTAGGGAAAAACAGACACGCCTGAAAATCCGGGTTGTTTCTGGTAAATACTATTCTCAAGTTCATTAAGAAAAAAACTATACGGTGAAGGAATCGAAAGTTGAAACGGTGTAAGAAAATTATCTTCTATATCGATCAAATCAGAAAGAACTTTCAGACATCTGCCCAAAATAAGATTTGCATCATCCGAAAAATGTAATTCATCCAGAAAATCAGAGCGGAATGCAAACCACTGCGTCTGTATGCCACGAAATGTAGCTGCACTGCACAATCCGGTAATACGTTTTTTTAATTCCCGGTATGCGCGCAGTTCGCGCTCCGTTGTATTTCCGGAATTTACAGAAGCAAGTGCACGTTCCCATGAATCAATCATTGTACCGTTTTCTTCATATGAACAGATGCACTTACGTTCGCTTCCTTCCCGTACCAGATTCTGATTAAGTTCTTTTTCTTTCCACGGGATATATCCGTCAAGGAGCAGCGAGCGGACACTGTCATATGAAAAATTATTCTGTACACATTCCTGAATCTCGCGGAATATCCGTCCGGCACTGTAGGTGGTATATGATTCGCCTGCACGCATGATAAATGGGATACAGTACAGGTTTAATTCACGCTCTATATACGGTCTCCATGTATCGATATCGCTCACACTGACAGCAATATCACTCCATGTGGTATCATTGTTTTTTACAAGGCTGCGGATTTTTAATGCTGCAGCCCGGAGTTCAGTACGCGAATTCGAATAAAACGACACTACGGGCCGAATAGTCGTCTCAGGGAGCATGACAAGCTGAACGCTTTCCGCTTTTTCCATATTCTCCCGATAATCACTGAAATCCTCGAGAGTTTCAGGATAAAATATAATACAGGTCCTTCCGACAAGAGAAAAGTCCGGCATAATCCATGACGGCTCAAAAAGATCATTATCGTCAAGATATTTTTTATACCGTGTATAAAGTGTTAAATAATCCTGATTTTCTTCATCACTGTCGCTGCCACTGCGTTTATTCAGCCATACCTCATATTTTTTATGCCACATTTCCAAAGACGGAAGAATACGGGCTATCCAGTCCGTAAATGCATAGGCATTTTGTGCATATACAGGATTTATAATGCTTTTAAATAAAGGCTGTCCTTCCGATGCCTTCCGTGAATTTTCCGAAATAAGCCTGCGTATAAAAATCTTCCTGAGAAGAGACGGAATACTCCGGTGATCCCGAACCTTTGCATTCATCATGGATGACTTAAAAGTATCCCATGCGGTAAAACGTTCAAGAGGCACCGACGTCACACCACTTTCTTCCGGATGCGAAACAATCCAGTCGGTCCATGACGAAGCCGCTATATCGGTCGGAAAAACAAACAAAACGGTATCATTTTTCAAATTATTTATAATGACATGTGAAATTTCTGAGGGAGGTACATACAGAATATTCATATACATAAATATACCATAAAAAACCGGTAAAAAACATCCCCGTGCACAGGTATATGACGGAACTGATAATTGTCACTTTTTTGTTGTAAAGAATTGCAATAAATGGTAATGTTCTTCACAAATTATAAATACTGTCGTGAAATTAGTATAAATAAACTTTTACAAAGACGTATTTGTTCCGGAGGTTTTCTCTATGGAAGAGAATATTACGGAGATTGTAACTTCTCTCGTTTTCCAGCTCGCTGTTATCATTTTTGCTGTACGTATAGTCGGAAAGCTTGCCGTGAAAATCGGCATCCCTTCCGTTCTCGGTGAACTTGTTGCAGGCATTATTATCGGACCGTATGCGCTCGGCGGAATAGCACTTCCCGGATTTGCACACGGCATTTTTCCCCTGAACTCGCCATCTCTTGCTGTAAGTCCTGAGCTGTATGCTCTTTCTTCACTTGCATCCATTATTCTCCTGTTTTCATCAGGTATTGAAACGGATCTGACTCTGTTCCTCAAATACTCTGTAACAGGTGGTGTAATCGGTTTCGGAGGTGTTGCGGTTTCGTTCCTTTTCGGAGACTTTTGCTCCATGCTTATGCTCGGAGCCGGTTTTATGGACGTTCGGAGCCTGTTTCTCGGAATTATGTCTACAGCAACATCTGTCGGAATTACGGCGCGGATTCTTTCCGATAAGAAAAAAATGGATTCTCCCGAAGGTGTAACCATTCTCGCTGCTGCAGTATTTGATGATGTACTTGGTATTGTCCTTCTTGCCGTCGTTATGGGGATCGTCTCTGCAATCTCGGGAGGTGCTACTATCTCCGGTACCAAAATAGAGATGATTGCTTTCAAAGCCTTTTCAATCTGGCTTGTTTTTACTGCACTATGTATTATTTTTTCAAAATACATCGCACGTTTTGTTAAATTGTTCGGTGGCACATATGATTTTACGATAGCATCACTTGGAGTCGCGCTTATTCTTGCCGGAGTTTTTGAAAAACAGGGACTGGCAATGATTATCGGTGCCTACACAACAGGCCTTGCACTGTCAGGAACTGAAATCGCCCCCGTAATTCAGGAACGTATTCACGGACTGTATAAGTTTTTTGTACCAATATTCTTTGCCGTCATGGGAATGAGTGTGAATCTGGGAGCGCTGATGAATAAAGAAGTTCTTATATTCGGTGCAGTCTATACCGCAGCAGCCATTATTGCCAAAATAATCGGCTGCGGCGGTCCTTCGCTGGCACTCGGTTTTAATCTGAAAGGTGCTCTGCGCATAGGTATGGGAATGATACCGAGAGGCGAAGTAGCACTTATTATCGCCGGCATAGGTCTGACAGCAGGAATAGTCAACCAGGAACTGTTCGGCGTGGTTATTCTTATGACTCTTGTGACTACAATTTTTGCTCCCCCGCTTCTGAGCGTTACACTTAAAATCAAAGGCAGGGGAACGCGTAAGGAAATAAAGACGGCAGAAGCGCAGCAGTTTGTATGGGATTTCAAGGATGCTGAAATTGCAGACCTTGTCATCGACATGTTTCTTCAGGATCTCCGGTCGGAAGGATTTTATGTACAGATGATGAATATCTCTGACGGACTTTCACAGGCACGCAGAGGAAATATATCTCTGTCCATTACAGAAACGGACAGCATCGTTACCATAGAAACCGACAAAGAGGACATGGGCTTTGTAAAAGCAGAAATATATGAAGTTCTTCTTTGCCTGAACAAATCACTTCAGACACTCGAAGCACTGCATGCAGCCGGATCGTTTCAGACAAGTCTGATATCCGGAGAAAACAGATTCGAACCGGCGCTTATGAAGCTGCTCAACAAAAACGCTATCTGCTGTGATCTGAAAGGTGAAACAAAAAAGGATATTCTTGACGAACTTGTTACTCTCCTTGAAAAAACAGGGAGAATAACAGACCACAATCTTGTACTTTCGGACGTACTGGCCCGTGAAGACATAATGAGCACTGGTCTTGAAAAAGGAATCGCTATACCCCATGCAAAAACAGACGGAGTAAAAGACATCTGCATTGCAATAGGAATAAAAAAAGAAGGAATAGATTTTTCACCCCTTGACGGAGAACCGTCAAAAGTCTTTATTATTATTGTTTCTCCCAAAAAAGGAGAGTCTCCTCAGATGCAGATCATATCCGCTGTCAGCAGTATTCTAAGGAAAAAAAATGCATACGAAAAAATACTGGCTGCCCGTACCCCTGACGAGGTCCTCGAAATTATAAAAACGGTTTCCCCTAAAAAATAATAACACGGCGTTTCGCTTCTGCGGAACGCCTTTTTTATATATCAATTACTTGACATATAATACTATTCTTTGTATATTATACATAACAAAACAATATTGTTTTACTACAACTAAAGGAGCATTTTATGATGTTCAACACGGGCTCCTCTCTCCTTGATGCCGTTGTGCTTGCTGTCGTAGCCCGCGAACAGGCAGGAACATACGGATACAGGATTACGCAGGACGTCCGAAATGTAATTGACGTTTCTGAAAGTGCATTATATCCGGTGCTCAGAAGACTTCAGACAAACAGTCTTCTTGAAACCTATGATAAAGAATTTTCAGGACGGAACAGGCGGTATTATAAAATCACCGCACAGGGGATGATCGAACTTGATTCGTACAGACGAGACTGGATCGAATATTATAAAAAAATGAACAGTATACTACTGGGAGATGATTTATGACGCGTCAAGAATATTTGAGCGAGCTGAAATTACAGCTCAGATCACTTCCTGTTGAAGAACAGGAGGAAGCTCTTGAATATTACCGGGGTTATTTCGACGATGCCGGAAATGATCAGGAAGTAATGAAAGAATTCGGAAGTCCGGAAGAACTGGCACAGAGTATTGTTTCTAAATTTGCAGGAATTCCATCCGTAAAGCAAAAAACAAAAAACGAATCGGAAGACGGTACGTGCGGAAGCTTTTCAAGTGATGAAGTTCGCAGTCTTGATCTTTCGCTTGGTGCAGCAGAAATCGTGATGATAAAAGACACGATGTTTTCTGTGGACTACAGGGGAATCGCTCCCGGTGATATACGGTACGGTCTTTCACCGTTCGGAACGTTTTCGATTGAAAATACGAGAAAAATACCGGATATAAATTTCTGGAGTCATAATGATACTTCGGGAAATAAAGTATATCATCCCCGTATTCTTATACGAATTCCGGAACACACAAAAATTGATTTACTGCGGCTCCATGTCGGTGCAGGATCATTCGACGCAAAGAATGTTGAAATACAAAGCACACGGTGTTATATCGATGTTGAAGCCGGAAACATCGTACTATCAAAGGTCCGTGGGGGTGCGGCAGAATTCCGCTGCGGTATGGGTACTATTTCTTTTACCGGTGAGCTGCACGGTCTTGTAAAAGCGGATTGCGGTATGGGTAATATCACTCTTCTGCTTGAAGGAAATCCTGATGCTTATTCGATTGCTGCAAAGGTCGGACTTGGCTCGGTACGGTTCAACGACCTTCACAAAGACGGTTTCGGAAGTATAGTCTGCAGTGAACAGAAACAGAATCACTTCTCAATCAATTGCGGAATGGGAAGTGTAAAAATTAAAATGTAATAAGGATAAATGGGAGAAAAAATAATGGCTAAAAGACTTTACAAATCGCAGGAAAAGAAACTGTGCGGTGTATGTGCCGGAATTGCTGAATATTTTAATATTGATCCGACTATAGTCCGGCTCATATGGGTTGTAATAACATGTGCAAGTGTCGGCGGAGGACTGGTTGCATATGTTATCTGTGCGCTTATTATGCCGGACAGACCGTCGTCATCATCTGACTGGAACAACATGAAACGTGCAAACGACACGTCTGATGAAGACAGAGAATTCAACAGTCATTTCGAAAAAAAATAACCGAAGTATATATGCCATGCTTGTGCAGCAGCTGTATAGGACGGGCCGCATTCCACATGGCATACAAATGACAACATTGCTTCTTTTTTTCTTTGCTGGTATGGTAGCCGTCTATGGTTACCATACAACAGGTCAGACCGGAAGATTTTCCGGTGCAGGACAATCTATTCCAGACCGCGTTCTGGGGAACGTTTAAAAATACATGCGGACAGCAATCTTTTTTCTTCACCGTTTTGTATTCCGACAAGGATATATCATTTCAATTTCCGTTCATGGTTCTTATCCGCTTCCGCCGGGACGGTTCATGCTATGCATATGCGCCCAGAGCACCGTCTGTTTCTATCGCTCCCGAAAAGCAGGGTATTCTGCTTGAAGAAATCGGAGTCGCAGTCAAATCGGTATTTCCGGCACAATGTATCTGTCTGAGATATGATCTTGCATGGAAGAGTCTGAACCACAGTGATACGACGGTGCTTCCAGAAAATGAACAAATCATTATGAACTGGGGAACAAAAACACATAACCTGCGGAAAGCGCCGGGAAATTATATATGTCCTGATACTGTCATCATCAATATCTCTGCAGCACCTGAACAAATTCTCTCCCATATGCGGACAACAACGCGTAACTGCATCAGGCGTGCATACCGCAGTAAAATCGAATTTGCAGTAAAAGGAGCGGAAGCGCTCCCCGACTGGTACAGTCTGTATCAAAGTACGGCTCTGCGTAAAAATTTCTTTTATGAAAAAGAACAATATTTCGACAGGCTGTTTTCTCATAAGCACGTTCAGAGTAATGCAGTACACGAACCTCCGCCACGCGAAAAAATTATCCCGCTTGATGCACCGGCTCCGGCGCCGCAGTTCCGCATTATGACTGCGGAAAAGGATAAAAAAATTATTTCAGGAATTATTATTGCGCTTTCAGGTCATAACGCATACTACATGTATGCAGGTTCCAGTCTTGAACAGCGGGAACTTATGCCGAATTACGGACTTCAATGGGAAGCAGTCAGATTTGCACGCAGCAGAGGATGCACAAGTTATGATCTTATGGGTATTCCTCCGAACAACAATACAGCAGATTCAATGGCCGGTTTATATATCTTTAAAACTGGCTTCGGCGGAGAAAAAGTAAGATTTGCAGGGGCATGGGATTTTATATATGATACGGATAGATACAAATATTTTGTACTTGAAGATCAGATGAAACTTAAGTCCGACCGGAATAGCTTATAAACATATACACCGGATATATTCTGACAGACAGCGGAACTGCTGCAGCCTCGTGATAAAAATAATCAGAAATACCGCTTCCGTTCGTTAAGA
>Ga0172378_10000232_pt1 | contig 46881 bp, 35 predicted proteins | sample GrowelOW332metaG_FD_119755 | JGI IMG/M metagenome (GOLD analysis project Ga0172378, IMG submission 119755) | Groundwater microbial communities from an aquifer near a municipal landfill in Southern Ontario, Canada - Pumphouse #3_1 metaG | ecosystem: Environmental > Aquatic > Deep subsurface >...
ATCGCCAGTCTAAATATCTCCCATATTTGTCAAGAAAAGCTCGCTTGGAACCATCTCGACCTGCTTTTCTCTAAGAACACAAGGAAAGTAGCATAATGAAGTGGGAGGTATTGAACAGTCTCATATCCTTGTTGCGGGCTCTTGGCGAGAAATGTCTTGACTTGTAGCCATTACACAGGGAAGATGTCCTGCAAAATTGAATAGGAGAAACCATGAAAAGATATGCGGTTTTGCTAATGTTGATGATTCTCAGCTTTAGTGCTTTTGCTCAGAGGAAAGCATTGGTGATTGGCAACAGCAGATATTACAAAGATGAGATATCCACCAGTTTGAACGATGCTCAGCTAGCTGCGGATGCCTTGAAGGCGATCGACTACGAGGTATCCCAATACAGTGATTTGGACTACGCTGCCACCATCTCGGCGCTGGATAATTTCAAGAAAAGCCTGGTAAGTGGAGACACAGCTGTGTTTTATTATGCCGGTTTTACGAAGCAGATTGCCGATAAGAATTATATCCTACCTTATAGCAAGAGTAAATTGGATGATCTGGATGAAACTCTTATTAGCGTGGATGTAGTTTTGGAAGCACTCAGCAGGGCCAGCAATTCCTTCCTTTTTATGGAAAACAGGACTTTGCCCAGTGGTTTCCCAAAATCCCTGTGCCCCAAGGACAAAGGGCTTCAATCCATTCAGCGTCTTAATGCTAATCAAGGCTTTGCCATGGCGTCCGACGTCGGAAAAGAGCTGAGGGCTCAAGGAGAACGTTATAGCATTTTCACCTATTCGCTTTTTAACAAGATCACCAGCGATATGTACGATTTCCCTGTCTTGATGAAGAGCGTGCAAGATGAGGTTTACAGCTATACATCGAAGGATCAGAAACCTTATTGGCAGAGCAATATGAAGGCTCCGTTCACGTTTTGGGAGCCTACTCAGCAGTTGAAGTTCCGTTTCCGGCTACCTTCCTATCGGGGTTTGGACGGGGGAGGAAGTTACAACTTCTGATTGATGCATTTCGGGCGGTTCTGATGCCGCCCTTTTTTTATATCCGTATTTTTACTATCCTTCCCCTTGGTATTAGCGAGATTTGATGTAGATATCAAGCAGTAATAATGCAGTGCTCACTCGATGATAACACGTTTATATCTGCTTAATATCAGGATGAAGCAGAGGGCTGAGATTTGGGGAGATTACAAGTTTACTTCCACCCATATTCCCAGGCTAAATATCTGGGAACCGTCGTCCCGCTTGCGGTCAGAATTTACTTCATAACTGGAGCTTAAACCTCCACGGATGTTGTGGTCAAATTGGTAACTTGCGCCTGGAGTGATGGAGAGGCGGGAGGTATCTCTGTCCACTTGCGAGTTGTCGCGGCCTTTTGTAACGTCTCTGGTCTTGTCGTAAGTGATACCCATGGAGGACGATAACTGGTTATTTATGTGAATCTTCTTTCCGGTAAAGGGAATTGTGAATCCGCGCCCAGCAGTGAAGCTGTATGTCAGATTACCGTTCATGGTTACGGTGTTACTGGTCTTTACGATATTATAGGTATCCATATCCGTGATGTTTTCGGTCTCAGACATAGAAAAACTTAGGTTTGTATTCAGCTTGTTCAGAATGTTTCCGGTGAAACCGATCAAGGGGCTCAGAGATATGGTTTTAGCCTCCTGTTTGGGCTTCACCCAGTCGATATCTCCGCTGGCTCTTGTAGTGTATTGGAATCCTGTGTTTAACCTTGCGCCCTGTAAGTAGTTGGATAAGCCCAACCAGGGTTCCCAGTTCATCAGACTGAGAGTAATATCAGGGAAAGTGGTGGATTTATTCTGCTGACTGGCAGCTGAGTAACGCCTGTTGAAGCTATGAGCGAAGTTGATAGTGCTGTCCAGATTTCTGCCAAACATGATGCCGGAAGAGAGAGTGATAGTGTTGTCATTGCCGATTGCATCCATATAATCTCTGGGCATGGAATGAGGTACGCCGAGCTGGAAGGCGAAGTTTGGCCGATCAGTCTTTCTGGAAAAACTCATGGCATAGCCGTTCTGATATGAGGCAGTAATGTTTTTGATGCGGGAGAGATAATCTACGACTGTTACCAATGGATGGAATCCGGAGCCTTCCTCTTCCTCTTCTGTCTCTTTTTCTTCTTTCTCCGGCATTGTTTCGTCTGGATTATTTTCGGGACTGTCTGTGTCCTGGTCTGGTTTTTCGGGATCCATCATTGCTTCAGAATCCTTCTTTTCAAAAGTATCTTCTGCAGCGTCAGTTGCAGACTTTTCCTCTTCCTCTTTATTTTTGAGTTCTTCTTCTTTTCGCTGTTCTTCTTCTATTTGCCTGAACTTTTCCTCTTCTTCCTCCTTCTTGAGCTCTTCATCACTGCGGCGACGCTCCTCCTCTTCCTTCATGGCCTTTTCATCTTTATCCATCTGTTCCTGCTGATTTATCATCTCCTCGAACTGTTTACGCTCTTCATCGCTCATTTGCTCAGGATCCATATCCCGCATCATATCCTCATCGTAAGTTGGCTTTTGGCTGTCGCCTTTTTGAGGGTACTTGCTTCTGAGCTTCTGTAACCACTGACCAAGCATATTGGAGTTCATTAGGGAAAAGTTTGTACGAATGCTTCTATTGGTATTACCATCGCTCTGATACACTTCAACTTGCTCTCCGTCCACTGTTTCATTGTACTTTCGCATCAAATCGGTGTATCTGGCGCTAACACTGGTGCTGATATTGAATATCCTGGTCAGATAAGTGGGATTGTAGTTCAGACCCAGATCTTGAACGTATTCGGTTTGTTTACCGATATTGACCGACTTCAGATAGTTCTTCTGCTTGAGATCTCGCTTTGTATTTATTCTACCGGTCAGATTAAGGTCACTCAACAGAGGCCAGGTGATATTGTTGTCGCTGGTGAACACCTTGGTGGCTTGAGTGTTTGGACGATCATACCAATCGTACACGCCATCACGCAGTTCCCAATTGTAGCTGTTTGGTTCGTTGGTGTTTATAGTAAAACTGTTCGTAAAAGCAGTGGGGAAAAAGCCCAAACGATAATTATTGAACAATTTGAAGCTGGTTACATCTGCGGGAAAAGAGAGGTTGTAGCCCATGGTACCGCGCCAGGTAAGAGTGGTGTCTGCGTTAGTCGCATTACGGCTGTTTATCTGTTGAATGTTTCCGGATAATGTGATCTTGCCCAGGGTATATTGCAGGATCTTGCTTTTGGGAGCATTGCGCAGACTGTAGCCAAAATCGGCATAATAAGTGGTGCTTTCGGTTGTTTCCCTGGCTTTTTCCTTGGGATCGGGGATATTGCTCACCACTAGGTCGGAGTTTGCCCGGTACCGAGGTGTGCCTTCAGTGTGATTTCTCCGCAGAGTAACCGGCATATCCAGACCCCAGCTAGTTGGGAAGAACTTGTTTAGGAAGTACTTGTTGATAATGTTCAGGCTTTTCGTGCGGGTATAAGTACTGGTTCTGCCCCTTTGGATCACAGGATTGAAGTTTTCGCTCTTGGATTCGTAATCAATATCCAAGGTCGAAAAATCGGCAAATTTGGAGTTTAGAGTTATTCTTTGTGCTACACCGGTTTCCTGATAAGGATTGGTCACGCGCATATCGTTGAAATATATGGTGCCGTTCAAGGGCGTATTTTGGGTGTCTGTGCGAGGATTGATCACTCCCAGATACAACTCCCGGATCGAAGTAAGGGTGGGTCTTCCCTTATAGTAGTATGTTATATCGCCTACAGTGAGAGTATCGGATGTCGCCCCGGGATTCTGTTCTTTTAACGCAGTAATATCTTGTAACACATACTCAAGCTCCATCCAGCGGTTGCTGTCCATCTTGCTCATATACTCCACAGCGGGAATTCGTTGAGTGATCTGATAGTAGTTCAACGAGTCCGCTCCGATGCGGATAAAGATATCCAGATCATCGGTAAATGAGCCTTCAGCAGCTTCCGGATATACCCAAAAACGCAGAGTTTCATAGGGGAGGAGATTGTATGGATCTATCATTCTTTGGCGTAGAAGAACCTGGTGCTCGCTTTGCAGGTTTCGAATATCAAGCGACAAAGCGGATTCTGTGGTTTCTCTGCGGTCTTCTACATAAACCGTACCTGGAGGCGAGCTGTAGTGATTGGAGTTTTTCTGGTTGTTTACCAAACCGGAAAGATAGGTAGTATTGAATGCTGCAAGCTCCGCTTCGGTAAGGATTCTATTGTTTAAATCGCGCACAAAGAAATCCTGCCATTTGTTGCCCACAAGCGATGCATCAGCAACCAGCACGCGAACTGGAGTATCGCATTGTACCCACATTCTGGCATAGGATATTTTCTTCAATGTGGGTCCCGCACCAGCTTGATTGTTCACAATCGTGTAGTATTCCGGATCAGAGATCGGGATGCGATATAGCACCCAGCCATCGTGGTTTTGTCCGGTAGTGTCCGCCAAAGAAATACTGTAGCTGAAGTAGCGATCGAGAGTGTCCAGGACGCCGTCGTTATCTATATCCTCAGAGTCCAAAACACGGTTGCCTTCGCTGCCGTTTATCTGGGGATAATCTCCATTGGCATCCATACTGTTATCCGCCAGATCAAAGGGATCATGACCTGGTTCACCATGCAAGACACCATCCAGTCCGAGGTCTTCATCCAGAGTGAGTACACCGTCCCTATTGGCATCCTCAGAGTTGTAATCGCTCTGATCTCCATATTCCGTGTAAAAGTCTTCATTGATGTCGCCAAGATCTATGGTTAGGATTGCATCCGGGCGATTGATGCTATCGTAGTTGTCTACTTTTACCAATAGTTCTATGTATTTCTTTTGAGTGAAGTCGAGCTGATTGCCCAGGTACTTCATTATGCCACTCCAGCTTTGCACTCCGGCCCCCGGCATATAGATGCTCCCAGGCCAGTGCTTCATAGCCAGAACGGTAGCGCTTTCCTTTCGTTCCCGCTCTGTAAGGGTGGAGGGATCCTCGATCTGTTCACGGTAGATATTCTTGGGATTGTACCAATTCATGCGTCCCTTGGAAAGGTTTGTGCCATAGGGTTCACTGCCCATTACCCAGGTAGATAAGGTCACTCCCAAGGGATAGCTATCCACAATGGACTCCATGTCGTCCACATAGGATATTTTCTTTTTGGTTTCGGAATCTCCGTAGATCGTAGGAATGGTGTAAGCAATCTCACCACTGATGGTAAACTCGCTATTGGCAGTGGTTGAGATTAGCGGTAGGGCATCTATCCATCGGGTAACAAAAGCAGGTTTGAAGCCTATCTTCCCGTCCACGTTTGCCATCCACATCTGGATGTTTTCGTTACCGATCCGGGGTCTCTTGTCGGCAACGGTTTCTGATCTGTATATCAGAGTACCGCCCAACTTGGCGTTATCCATCACTTGCCAATCTGCACGCATACCGGCAAGAGTTTTGCTCGCTACACTGAAGAGTGAGCGGCTTTCGTAGTCAATTTCTATCTTTGCATCCGGATCTTTTCCTGCGGCAGTAAGGAAGGTAATGCGTCCAAAATCGTAGTCTACCAGGTAATCTAAGTTTTCTTTTTGCTCCAAGCCATTTACTTTTACACGTACACTACCTTTCAAGATTCCGCTTTGTGAAAGGTCGATTGCTTCTCTGCCAATTTTCCCTTTGACTGCCAGATAAAACTCAATTTCATCAAATCCGATAGATTCGATTTGCTCTTCATACAGTATCGCCTCTCCCAAAGGTCTGAAAGGCTCTATGAAGGGGAACAAGACAATTCCGGAAGATAGATTTACAGTGGCATCATCTCCGTTGATAATGCCGTCCCCGGAGCTGTCTAAACGTAGATAATCCATATAAGTTATGAAGTTTCCGGTATTAAGACTGTCTGGTAGGTTGTAGTTGCGTGTGTTGTCCGAATCCAAGATGTACACATCCAAGCTGAAGCCGTCACTCTTGATATTGGTTTTGTTCATACTATAGATGTTGCGCATCTGGTAGTGCCACACGTTGTTGGGATCTTGGGGGTTGTAGTCTTGGTTTCTGCGGCGGATCACAAAAGGATAAATGAGTTCATTACCCGGGATCTGGCTTTCAGTATAGTAATCAGCGGAATTAACCGGAATGTTGTCCTTTCTAGTATAAGTTACTCCCAGAGTAGTGCTTCTGTCTATAGGACGAAGTAAAGTGATGAATCCGGCGTCATAATCGGTTATAAAGTCCGTGCCTTCAATCAATTCCTCATAATAGGGTATATAGCTGTTTGTGGGGCTGATATAGATCGTGTCTCCCTGAGCGAATTTGAAGTTGTCCAACGGACTTTGAGTGTCCAGCCATACTTTCAACGTACCGTTTTTGGGTAACAGATCCGGATTCTTTATAAACCAAGCTCCAGAGCCGTCTGTGCGGATAGCATTATTAATCCATCCTGGGGGGTTATCACCGATGTTGCTTTCATCGTATATATCGTACAGCTCGTAGGGATCGCAGATATAATACATTGTGCGGGGGACATAGTCCTTGCTGCGGAAAACCACGCTATCGGCCTGGGCCTGTCCTACATAGCTCATGCTATTCTTTTGTCCTTCCTCTTTGGAGGCTATCACCGACAAATCAAGATCACCCAGTTTGAATTTACTGGTAACGCCAAACAGACCTTGAGAGCTGGTAGAGTAGCTTATATAGCGGCTTCCCGATAGAGACAGGCTGATGTTTCCTGCTTCAATGGAATGAACAACCTCGTCTTCATCCCCGGTGTATTTGATGTTTACATTGTTGGGATCAAAGAGTTCTTCATCCTGATTTGAGTTGTACTTTAGGTTTACTGCTATCTTTTCGCCTATAGTTCCGGTAAGCCTCAGATTGGTTTCCTGTTCCATTTTAATGTCGAAAGTGCTGCGGTTTTCAGTTTCATATATAGGTATCTGTTTGCGCTTTGTGCTGCTTACCTGCAGGGAAATTTTCTGCGTACCATCCAGATTCAGGCGCCCTGCTTTGTTCCCTAATACCCGTTTTACTCCGCGGGGAAGAGCGATGGTGGGAAGATCCAACACAAACTCACCAATGAGGCCTGAAGTAGGCAATGTGGCAGTCTGTACGTATTGCTTTATCTGCGCATTCAATGACTTGCGGAAGGTATGTTTCTGCATATTTTCCAGATATTTGTCAAAAGAAAGCGGGATGGGGGGGTGCAGTTGCTGGTTTTCCACAAGCGTGTTTATAATAACTCTTTGGTTTTCAAAATCGATCTCTTCATTACGGGGAATGTCTATCGCCGGAATAGCGTAGGGACGCTCTTTAAAGATATCCAGACCTTTGCCAAGTTTATATATGTCTAGGCGATTGTTTACTATGGGATAATATCCGTCGATATACAAACGCGGCTCGAAGACATTGGCTCCGAGGATGATAGGGAACCAGAGCAGGAGAATGAGCCGGCGTTTGAGCGAAGACATCATGCGGATTCGGAGATCAGGCTAATTAGTGCCCAATAAAAGCCCCAGAGAGTCAGGTCGCTATCTAGGATGTAGTCAGCGGGGCACAAAGCAGCTATACTGGATGCCAGACCGCCTGTGAGGATAACTTTATAAGGTGCGTATTGGGGATAATTGTGTCTGATCTCGTCGATAAAAGCTCTTATCATAAGAGCATGGCCCAGAACGATTCCGGAGCGCATAGCTTCCTCAGTGTCGTATCCGACGATGTTTTTTGGGGCAACGAGGTTGATTTCATTTAATTGAGCGGCCTTCGAGAAGAGCTGGCTTGCGGCTGTTTTCATCCCAGGAGCGATAGCTACTCCGGCATATAGCGCATCGGCAGTGACCAGTTGGATGGTTGTAGCGGTGCCCAAATCTACTATCAGAGTAGAACTCCTGTACTTTTTCCAGGCTGCAAAAGCATTGGCAACCAGATCAGCACCTACAGTAGATCTGTCTTTATTTAGATATCTCAATCCAATGGGAGAAAGCCCATTGATAGGATAGATCATGGCGTTGCTGTGTCTGGATAACATATCATCCCAAACACTTGTAAGATAGGGAACTACGCTGCCTAATGCGATGTATTTGAAAAGTGCAAGAGGATATTCAGGCATAATCTGCCCGATGCGGCTGAAATATTCCTGAGTACCGGCATGAATGGTGCTGGGCATACGATAACGAGCAAGTAACTCATTATCTTCAAACACTGCGCACACTATACTGGAATTTCCGATATCCACTACTAGGATAGGACCTTTCTCATTGTTCATTGGCATAATCCCTGCTCAAACAGAATTTTTGAGTACAAAAAACATTAGGAAAACTCAGCTGGAGCTAATTTGAGAGAGGGCTCAATTGTGTCAATTGATTTGTAGCCGGAAAAGTCCTTCGAAACGAACTTTTTTTTCTTTTTAGGATACAATCTCTGTTATATGGCGGTAGTAATCTATATTCCAGTGGCGTAGGCCAAGGTGATCAAAGCCATCAGGGCATTGAATAATACGGCATAGTCATCGTGTTCATAAACGATGGTCTTGCCGTTTATTCGCTTGGTTCCGGGCATCAGCGCCACCACATCCGCCATGGCAGTGGAATAAAATTCGATCTTTAGTCTGATGGGAGCATCAAAGCAATAGACCTGAAGATTTGTAAAGGCAAGTGATGAACGTACTGCATCTCGCAGTTCCCGGTTTACCCGCGCCAAAGAGTAGTTTTTGGCTGCAAACTTGGCCAGCCCCTCTTTTGTGCATACATAGTTAATGTCGGGCAGGATGGGTTTTAGCTCGTCTTCCAATGCCTTGTCCCCGGATACCAGGGCTACCGGAACCCCGTGATATCCAGCATAAGCAGCGTTTATAAGAGCTTCATTCATGGGCCTGTCGTTGATCCAGATATGTTGGACGCGGCTATTGGAATATGTGTGATCCATATTGGCTTTCATAGCCCCTGTACCGGCATGATAACCCAATAAGAACACCAGATTGAATTTGCCGTCAAATCCCGGCATCATATACTCCGGACGGGGAGAACCTGAGATGAGATTGATCCTCTCATCGCGGGCAGTAATCTGGTAAAACAGATTGTCGCCATTGCTGTGCGAATCCGCAATGCAGATTTCTTGAAGATCTTTTGCGACGTGACTTTGCAAAATTTCGTCGATAACGATTTCCACATGATCCATCATGCATTTTCGCACACTGCTGCGATCGATCTTTTCTTGTTCCCAGTTAAAGGTTCCGGGTATTCCTTCCATGTCCACTGATATGTATATCTTCATCACAACTCCGCTGCAATATGGGCTGCTAGAACTACATTGTTCTTCAGTAGCACCAGGTTTGCACTTACAGATTTATTCTCGGTTATTTCTGCTAAAATGGCCAGCAGATATGGGGTTAATGCCTTGCCGGATAAGCCTTTGGCATCGGAGATTGCTTGCTGGATATAAGGCTCGATCTCTTCTCGGGCTATTTCCGATTCTTTTGGAATGGGATTGGCTATCAACATTCCAGAGGAGACAAGCGGCAAATCCTGATGATAACGATAAGCTGTAGCCAGTTCGCTAAGCGAGTCCAAACGATCAACTGTTTGCCCGCTTTGACGACTGTAGAAACTGGGGAATTCCTCTGTTTGCCATCCATATACTGGAACACCTGAGCTTTCCAGCATCTCCAAGGTCGCAGGGATGTCTAGGATAGCCTTGCAGCCAGCGCATACTACGATCATGGGGATACTCGCCAATGCCTTGATGTCCAGAGAGATATCCATCGTGTTTTGCCATCCGCGATGCACTCCACCGATTCCACCGGTGGCAAACACATCAATGCCCACCAGATGTGCCAAATACATCGTAGCGGATACTGTAGTCCCGCCACTGTATTTGCGGGCTGCTGCCATAGAGATATCCCTTGAGGTAAGCTTGTGTAAAGCTTCCGGTTGCATAAATTTATAGGTCAACAACTTGATGTCTTCTGCATCCAAGCCTATGTGAAACACACCATCCAAAGCGCAGATTGTGGCAGGAGTTGCACCATTTTCAAGCGCACAGTATTCCAACATGGAAAGAGTCTCCAGGTTCTGAGGATAAGGCAGACCGTGTGTGATTACAGTGGATTCCAGTGCTACTATTGCTTTATTCTCTGCAAGCGCTAGTCTTACGGGGGCAGATATCTTGAGGGGAAGTGGATAGACTTTTGCCGGTGTCATCGTAGAGTTTCGTTACCGGTATCAGATATAGCGACTAGTTGCTAGCCAGTTGATCCTGAGGAAGTTCGTTTTCGGGATGTACGATTATAACTTCCACGGGGGCTACTCCGGGTAGGATCAGGCCGATCTCTTTCGCAGCAGCATAAGAGAGATCTATGTCTCTTCCATGGGGGAAGGGGCCTCTGTCGTTTACGCGTACTTCAACCGATTGACCATTTTGGGGATTTGTAACGATAAGTCTGGTGTCAAAGGGGAGAGTTTTGTGTGCGCAGGTCATTGCATAGCGATCGTAAATTTCGCCGCTGGCAGTTCTGCGACCATGGAAGTACTTCGAGTAGTAGGAAGCGACCATTATTTCCGGATCGATTCCCGGGGGTTCCTGAGTGTGCAATGAATCAATAACCAGAGCGGTCTGATCCTGGCTGATCTCCTCATTGCCGATTCCGGCTACAGAATCTGCGATTACCGGCCCTACCAGGAGGACTTGCAATCCCAAAAACGTAACCAATATTTTCTTTTTGAATTTCTTCATATTACTCCAAAATGAGTTCCTAATCTCATATTCGGGTGACAGTGATTTGGAGGTTGATATCTGTCAAGAAAAAATGACAAACTTGGTCTTATTTCATTGTCATATATATACTAAGGTGATACGATAATCTGTCATGATTGGCTCTGAAATGCTGTGGATTCAGCACTTGAACAAGTGGTCTGTAACTGCGAAATGCATCCCAGAAAAACTGGTTTTATTCATGATGCTTTTGAATCAAAATGGCGATGGAATCTACTAACTTAATCTGTAACTGTATTTATTTTGTCACTAAGATAAACCCAGCGGCTGAAAGCAATCTCGTGTTTTGTGTTGTAGTCATCTATCTCTTTGGCGATGATGGCATATTCATCGTGCTTGAGGCCGCTTTTCCCTAGTTCTTCCTCGATCCGCAACAGCTCGGCTTCGATTTTCTCGATCTCAGATTCAATTCTTTCGTACTCTCTCTGTTCCTTGTAAGACAATCCTTTGTTTTCTCGTTTCGGTTTCCAGATTTTTGGCTTTTCACAATCTTCAGTTTCTTCTTCCTGATAGCGTTTTACCAATAGATAATCGGAATAGTTACCGGCAAACTTTCGGAGCTTGCCATTCTCGAAGATTATCAAATAGTCCACTGTCCGATCCAGGAAATAGCGATCGTGGGATACAATTAACAGGCATCCTTTGAAGGCATCCAGATAATCCTCTAAAATCTCCAGACTGGGGATGTCCAGGTCGTTTGTGGGTTCGTCCAAAATGATGAAATTTGCGCCGAACAACAGCGATTTTAACAGTTGTAGACGTTTGCGTTCTCCTCCGGAAAGTGAAGAGAGTCGCTGTTGTTGCATCTTGCCGTCGAAGAGGAAGCGATTGAGCATCTCTGTAGCAGAGACCTTGCTTCCATCGGCTGTACGGATACTTTCGGCATATTGAGCTATGTAGTCGTAAACACTCATCATTAAGTTCAGGTCTTCTTCTTCCTGCTTATAATAAGCAAAATGAGTGTTCATACCAACTTTGATGCTGCCGATATCGGGCTTCTCTTCACCGGTAATCAAGCGTAGAAGCGTGGTTTTTCCACATCCATTCGGACCCAATATTCCGATGCGTTCCAAGGGCTGAAAGTGATGATCGAGGTCTTCGAACAATGTGTTACCATCGTATGATTTGCTAAGCTTATGCAGTTCCAGGATGGTCTTTCCTAAACGATCGGTTTGGAAAGAGATATCGAGCTCTTTATTTGAAATCAGGTAGCTCTTGCTTAATAGTTCTTTCACCCGTTCCACATGGTTTTTGGGCTTTGTGGCTCTTGCTTTTGCACCTCTGGCTAGCCATGCCAATTCCTTGGAGAGCTGCGCTTGGCGGCGGGTTTCCTTGCATTTGCTATCTTGATCCCGCAAGATTTTGCCCTTCAGATAAGCACTGTAGTTCCCTTCATAAAAGAAAAACTGTTTATTTTCTATGTTCAGGATCTGATTACATACGGTATCCAGAAAATAACGATCGTGGGTAACGAATATCAGCGCTATTTTACTGGAGATTAAGGTGTTTTGCAACCATTCGATGCTGTCCAGATCAAGATGGTTTGTAGGTTCGTCCAGCAGAAGCAGGTCTGGTTCTTGCGCCAAGGCCTTGGCTAGGTCGGCTTTGCGGCGTTGGCCTCCAGAGAGAATGCCCATTTTGGTGTCATAAAGCTCCATACCCAAGCGACTGAGGATTGCCTTGTAGTGATGTTCTTCTTTCTGGATATCCTTTTGTTTAGGTAACACATGTTCCAATACTGTGCACTCAAGATCAATCGGAGCATTTTGTTCCAGATAGGCGATTTTGAGATCTTTACGAGTCGTAATGTTACCGCGGTTGGCTTGGATAATGCCGGCCACTACTTTCAGGAGAGTGCTTTTACCACATCCATTTACACCTAGTATGCCCAGTTTGTCTTCAGCGTGAATGCCAAAGGATGCATCCTCGATGACAACTTTGTCACCGAAAGCGACATGGATGTTCTCTGCAGTAAGGATTACTTCGTTTGCCATATATTATGGCGTCCCTGAGGCGATTCGAACGCCTGACCTTCACCTTCGGAGGGTGCCACTCTATCCAGCTGAGCTACAGGGACGCAGAATGATATAGTCATAAGTTTTGGCTATCGGCTTTCTGTCAACAGATTTACTTGAAACAGCTTTTACCACAAAGCATACGGGACGAATTCGGAGCATGCTTTTTCACAATTTTGCAGATAGCTTCCGAGACCTCGCGAATCTCCCATTGTGCGTGTTCATCGCTGCGTAGGCGAATAAAATGGTACAACTCTCTGCAGTTCATCTTCACATATACCTTGCAAATGGAGCCATTTAGTTTTAAATAGTCTTGAACTGCTTCAATGGCTTCTGGGATCATGTCCGAAAAGCTGATACATTCCTTGATCATGCTATTCCACTGATCTTCTCTACCAATCATTTTGATGGCTTCCGGAATCAGGAAATTGCCAGAATAGACCTTCTTCTTCAGGATTGTGCATTGACGGTGTCTCTTGAATTGAGCCCAGCAGGATTCGCTGATAAAGAGCTCAAACTCAAAATCTGCTGCTTCAAAGGCGCGGGGTACCTTGTGCCAGCTCTTCATACCGGTAAATACCTGTTGCCATAGCTGTTCTTTAGACAATCTCGGTAAGCGGGAGACTAGCTCCAGGTTGTCTTGCCAAGAGAGTTCGCTTTCAGGATAAATAAGAGCAGCAAGGATCTGGTCATCAGCGTTTTTCGGAGCGGAGATTAATCTGGCTTTGTTTTCCAGATCTATCGCTGCTAGCCAAGGTAATTCCTGTTGTAAGAATCCGCTGAATCCTACTTTATTTACGTCTACCTTCCCTAAGTATCCATCAGATTCTGTGTGACGAATCAAAGAGGGGCAGATAGGTTTTACTTCTTTGATGATCAGCTCTTTAAGTTCCAAGGCTTCCTTTAGCGGGATGGTCGCTAATCTGCGTAAAAGCTGTTCCAAACTGCGGGCATTAATGGTGATGCCCATTTGAGTCTTTGTGGCAAGGGGGAGTATGTAGCGGGCGTCTTCTTTGGCCAGGCATTCCCTGTCCTTTGGTTTCATATCGGCTTTGTGGATTATATAATACTCATTCAAGGCATTATAGCTGGTTTCATACTCTGTAAACAGACGGTCCATCAAGTCGCAGTACTGTTGCTTAAGAGCAGTTCTGCGGCTAAGTTCCTTGGGAATCAGGTAGTCCTTGCTAAAGGTCACGTAACGCTGCGACTTCTCTGTGAATGAAGCCAATCGACTGCGCTGAACACTCTCGGTGAGTAAACGTGAGACATCAATCAGATCCAAGTTGAACACAGCATGCTCTGCAATGGAGGCATGCCCCATTTCGTAGATAATATTCTCGTTTGAGCTACGGGCTTTTTCCACTGCGCTCAGAGCTTCCTTACGTAAAGTATCCACGCGCTTGTTGCTACGCGAAATGCGGGCATAAGCAGCGGAGATTACTTCAGGAGTGGCATTTTTTGCCTTCAGCTCTGCGATCAGTCCTGCATCGATGTTGTATCCTGCAATAATCAGTTTCATTTTTACCTACAATAGGGCTGTTACACTGCTAGCACCAATGCGGTTTGCACCGCTTTCCAGCATCAGTTTTGCAGTTTCAGGATTGCGGATACCTCCGCTTGCTTTTACGCCAAATTTCTGTCCCACTACTTCCCGCATCAGAGCGATGTCTTCAGCCTTGGCTCCAGCAGTACCAAAGCCAGTGCTGGTCTTCACAAACTTTGCACCGGCCTTTTTACTGAAGAGACAGCTGATAATGATCTCTTCGCGACTTAGATAGCAGGTTTCCAGGATCACTTTCAGCAGTACTTTCTCTTCAAGGCATTGGATGGCTACAGCTTTTATTGTCTCGAGTGCCATATCCCAGTCTTTACTTTTGATTGCGGCGATGTTTTGTACCATATCCAGCTCTTGCACTCCGGCTTCGATTACTGCTTTTGCTTCTTTTTTCACTGCTTTACGGCTCCCAGCTCCCAAGGGAAAGTTGATTACTGTGCAAGTCTTTACTGGGGGTAACAGGATTTTACTGGCTTGGGGAATGAAATATGAATTGATGCAGACAGAAGCGGTTTTATACTCATTTGCCATAGCGCAAAGCTGGGTTATATCCTCTTTTGTGGTATCAGCTTTCAGAACTGTGGCATCTATCACACTTGCTAGCTCTTGCTTGGTGTCGAATATTTCGTCCGGCTCGTCGGCCCGGCACTTTGCGCAATGCAGGCAAATCTTATGAGCTCCGCCACAACGGGCCAAGTCCTCGCCTGGGAAAAAGTCTCTGGTAATTTGTTCAATGCTCTTCATGTGTTGTTATCTCCTTTAAGTCCTGCCAATTGTCCGCATGCCCCGCATACTTCTGCTCCACGGCTGCGACGCAGAGTTACAGCCTGATTGAGGCTCTGAGCCTTGGCCAGAAAGGTGTCTATCTCAATCTCGCTGGGACTGCGAAAAGGCAAATTGGGAACAGTATTGTAGGGGATGAAGTTGATTTTGCAAGACAAGTCTCCTGCAAAGCGTTTCAATGCCGTGATATCTTCATCGCCCATATTCACTTCCGGGATCATTATATATTCAAAAGTTACACGGAAACTGCTTTTATTGAGGTAGTACCGTAGTGCTTCTTTGAGTTCTGAAAGCGGGAAAAGTCGGTTTACCGGCATTAAACGTTCCCGTTTTTCATCTATGGCAGAGTTCAGCGAGACAGCCAGTTTTGTCTTTACTCCGCTATCTGCAAGGCGAATGATACCTTGGGGAATGCCGCTGGTGGACACTGTGGTTCGCCGCGGGCTAAAGGCTAGTCCTTGCGGAGATTGAATAATCATCAAACTCTCCAATACCGAATCCAGATTGTCGAGGGGTTCACCCATGCCCATAAAGACCAGATTACTCAAGCGAGGTTCAGTAGATAAACTTGTAGCCAGCATAATCTGCCCCACAATCTCATGAGTATGCAGACTACGCTTCAACCCCAGAGTACCAGTGGCGCAAAAGCTGCATGCCCGGGCACATCCCACTTGCGAGGAAACACAGAGGGTACGCTTGTTTGCTGATGGGATCAATACCATCTCGACCAAGGAGCCATCCTCCAGCCTAAGGCGGTATTTGGTGGTCTGATCTTCAGCTGTAAGGCTACAATCGATCTCCGGGAGATGCCAGCTAAAATGATTCATAAGGTATTCCACAAAGTCTTTGGGAAGGTTTGTAGCTTCCCGGGGGTCAAAGACCATCTTTTTGTAAAACCAATCTGCAAATTGTTTGTATCGATAGTCTGGAAACTTACCTATCAGGGATGCTTGTATAGTTTCCGGTTTCTGTGCAAAGATATTTACTGGCATGTTTCCAAGTCTGGAATGCTGATTACTCGGAGTCTGGAGTATTCATCCGGATTCATTTCAACTATAATTTGGTCTTCTGTACTCAGGTAAATCTTTTGTGCCAATACATCAATCCGATACACCATAGCTCGGCTATCGGCATATTGAACACAAGTTCCGATGATGGGAAAACCCTTGCCTTCCTCCACATAAAAATCTTCTTCGAAATTCAGGCAGCAGAGCAATCTGCCACATGGTCCGGAGATCTTGGAGAGGTTACCAGCCAGGTTTTGATCTTTAGCCATCTTTATAGTAACCTGATTGAAGCGCTTCAGAAAGCTGGAACAGCAGTATTGGTGTCCACACATGCCAAAGCCGCCCAAACGTTTTGCTTCGTCGCGCCCGGTTGTCTGATGCAGTTCTATGCGGGTTTTAAAGATTGTAGCCAATTCGCGCACAAATACCCTAAAATCGATTCTGCCATCTGCAGTGAAGAAGAATGTGAGTTTATTACCGTCAAATTGGAATACTGTTTCGATAAGTTTCATTTCAAAAGGGTATCGCAAAAGCAGGTCATTGAAGGTACGAGAGGCTTTTTCCTCTTCATAGCCGATACTGCGTAGCTTTTCAAAGTCCTCTTCTGTGGCGCAGCGGCGAATTTTATATATCCTGCCATTACTGTCCGGGATTTCTTTTTCTTCACGGGGAACGGCCATGTGCACTATCTGAGCGATATCTTCGCCCCGCTCTACTTCGACGATTATCAAGTCTTCAGGGTTTATGGGCAGCTGTTCGGGATTCTGGTAATACCCCATGCGTCCGGAGCGAAATTCAACTTCTATATAGTCTTGCATTTATTCTCCATTAGTGTTTTGAGCAGTTCCATCTCTGCCTTGGTCATACCAAGTCCGCGCCTGGATTTGACAATTGAAGCGGTTTGGATAAAATCTGGGAATCTATACTCACACAGGTTATCCGCCTCTCCCCAAGAGTAATCCGCTACGAAAGAGCTAAACAGCTTGCTTCCATAGATGTTTGAACCTGTCCCAACCACCAAACCGGTATTCATGCTACAATTGATACCTGTTTTCACGTGATCTCCCAATATGCAACCCATAAAACGGTTACCGCTATCGATCTGTCTTCTTTCCGGATAAATGTATGTCTTAACGTTCTTGTAGGTGTTTTTCAGGTCACTGTTATTGGTGTCTGCGCCCAGATTTACCCACTCGCCTATGTATGCGTGCCCCAAAAATCCATCGTGCTGCTTGTTAGAATAAGCTTGAAAGACACTTCCTTCGATCTCACCACCAACTTTACAGAGCGGGCCTATGGAAACGCCTCCGTAAATTTTTGCGCCGATCTTTACCAAGCTTTTCTTGCCTATATAAGCAGGACCGGTGATAACGCTGCTTGCCATTACTTTAGCGCCAGTATCCAATACGATAGGTCCGGAAGAAGCGTCCAAAACCACGTTTGGAGCCAGAGTCACTTCTTCTGCTACCCAGATGTTGTAGGGATTCAATACAGTTACTCCCGGTTCGGTCTCAAAGTAGTTTTCCGCCTCATAAAAGACATTCTGAAAGTCCCACTCAATCAGCCGCGCATTATCATGCACCAAATCTGAGATGTAGTTGTATAGCAATGTTTGTGCAGCAGTAGTGCTTAGACCTTCGGGGATCGGATCTCCAAAACCAAACGAAGTAGAACTCATACAGGCTACAATGTCGTCACCCTGTATTAGAGCGGTTTCTGGAGATAGATTTTTGATCTCAGTTATGGCCTCATAGTCCAGTTTGATACGACTATTCAGATATAGCTTCTGCCCATCAGGACACACATTGATCTGCCAATCCGGATGACGTTCCCGATAAAGAGCATACAAACGTGGTTCAATGATTACCATGCTATCATCGGAATCAAATACGAACTGAAGCCGTTGTCTCAGTTTCAGTATTCCACAGCGCAAATCACCCACGCTACGGGTGTGGCTGATGGGGAAGAAGTTGTTGAAGCGTTTATCATCAAATATTATTACTTGCATTTAATCTCCTTCTTGGGGGCCGTTTCCCATGCCATACAAAGATATTGAACTGCCCCAACAGCATGGTGAAAACCAGCATAAATGTCTGAATAATCAGCCATATTGGGTAGAAACTCAGCATGCGCGCACTTATGCCAAAGTGTTTGCGGGAATACGATATCATGATCTGTTCGATCAATATCCGATACATGAGCACTAGCAAACCAAGCTTCAGGTTGATAAAAAAGAGTATGATGCTGCCCCAATACAAGCATGCCATCGAAAACAGAATGAAGAAAAACTCCGGATTGAACTTGAGCTGATACTTCATGTTCGAAGCCCAACGGCTGCGTTGATTGATGAACTGTTTCCAACTGGATACTGGATGTGTGTGTACAAAAGATGCTGGCGAAAAGTTGAATATAATCTTATGTCCCTTACGGCGCATGAGCTGCATCAGATTTACGTCATCCCCGCTCATCAGGTGCCAGATCTTTTTGAATCCACCCACATCTTCCCAAGCGCTTTTTCTATAGGCCAGGTTTTGCCCAATGCATGCCCAGCTTTTACCCAGCGTGTATCCTCCACCAAGCACCATATAGGTAAGCGCAAAATCCAGATGTTCGTATTTCTGCAGGATTCCTGCTTTGCTCCAAACAGGGATCAATGTGCGTGAATATCCGGCCACCATACTCACATCATCTGTGAAACAAGATACCATGCTGGAGATCCAGGAAAAGGGTACCATGCAATCGGCATCTGTAGTAAGGATGATATCTCCTTCTGCAGCCAGAATTACCTTGTTCAGAACCATTTTTTTGGGTGATACTACGCCGTCCCGCCCTACAGACTTGATGTAGCGAATATTGTGACCTTGGTTTATATATTGCTGTAAAATGGCTTCCGTTTCATCTTCGGAATCATCATCACCAAACACAATCTCGTAGAGCTCATTGGGGTAATCCTGAGATAACAGGCAAGTAAGCAGGCGAGGAAGGTTTTTGGCTTCATTACGCCCCACAACTACCACGGAGACTCTCAGCTTTTTGTGGCTCTTCTTCTGGGACAGGTTTTTCCAGCCAAAGTAGAAACGAATTACAAATACTATGTAAGTAACCGCACCTGAAGCAACAAGCGCCAGTAACAGCCAATAGAGATACTGTGTGATCACGATTACTCGAGTTCCAAAGAATCGTTGTAACCCCAACGAGTTGGGTAGAAGTTATACTGCAGAGTGTCATCCATAACGGGAGGAATGTTCCCTTCGATGAAGTACTCATCAATTCCGCCGCTGCTGGCCAGGAAACCGGAACTGGGGTTAATCTTGTAACTCACAATCTTCTCCGGTTTACTAAAGCTGTATCGGGTATCATCCGAACGCGGAATCCTGCCTTTGTTATCCAGCTTGATACACTGAGTCATAATCTTTCCCCAAATCGGGGTGCAGATGGCACTTCCGGAAATAGTTGCATTATTGTCAAAACCGTTCCAGATACCGAGAGTAAACACCGGATTGAAACCGATGAACCAGGCATCACGATGATCGTTGGAAGTACCTGTCTTACCGGCTACCTGCCAATGATAATTGTTTCTCGCAGAAGCTCCAGTACCGGATGTCGTAACGGACTGCATCATGCTGGTCATGATGTAGGCCACCTCTTCCGTGGTAACCTTACTTTTTGTGCTGAAACCCCTCTCCAGCACTTTTCCGTTCATATCTTCTACTCTTGTGATGAATACCGGGCTTACTCTGGTTCCTCCATTGGGGAATGTAGTATACGCTGATATCATATTGATGGGAGTTACTTCATAAGATCCCAGCGCAGCAGAATAATCCGTAACCTTACGATGGATACCAAACCTGTTGAAGGCATCGGTAAGTGTATCCAGACCCAGATCTATCGCTGTTTTTACAGCCCAAATGTTGTAAGAATGAGTGATGGCTGTACGCATCCGGGTATAACCATAATATTTCTTGCTATAGTTTGTTGGAGTCCATTTCTTGCCGTCACCGCCTACTAAAGATATCTCCGCATCGTTGATCACAGTAGCAGGAGTATATCCTTTTTCAACTGCTGCAGTGTAGATAAGCGGTTTTATGGAACTACCTGGCTGGCGTTTTGCCTGAGTCATGCGATTAAACTTGCTGTGAGAAAAATTCCTGCCGCCGATCATTACTCTTACAAATCCGGTTTTATTTTCCATCAACACCAAGCCGCCTTGAAGGTATCGTGTGTTGATATCAAAGGCGCTGGGGCTCACATCGGCCATCTTGTTTGGATAGTTGTAACGCTTTTCGATGCCGATGAGATAATCGTTCAAGACACTATCTGCATAAACGCTAAGGTCTTGATCCAAAGTTGTATAGATGCGCAAACCACCTTCAAACAGGCGGTCTGTGCCATATTTGTGTTCCAGGTACAGACGAATATGCTCGATGAAGTAATCAGACGAAGCTTGACGCATGGAACTACCGATCTTTCGCAAAGGACTCGATACTGCTAATTCATAATCTGTATCGCTGATCACTTTGCTTTTTAACATACGCTCCAGTATGTTGTCCCTACGCGCTTTAGCCCGTTCAGGATACTTGATGGGATTGTAGTAGTTTGGTCTTTGAATCATGCCCACCAGTGTTGCAGACTCTGCCAGACTAAGGTCTTTAGCGTGTTTGCCGTAGTAGTTGAGTGCGGCTGCTTCCACGCCGTGCAACTGCCCGCCCCAGAATATCTTATTGAAATATATCTCCAAAATCTCATCTTTACTAAATTCGCGCTCAATTCTAAAGGCCAATAGCACTTCCTTAATCTTACGCGAGATCCGTTTATCCAGGGTCAAAAACATATTACGCGCCATCTGTTGCGTGATTGTGCTGGCTCCTTGAGAGAAATCCATTCTCACTATATCGATAACTATAGCGCGGATGTTACCGATGATATCTACACCAAAGTGCTTGTAAAAATTCTTATCTTCAGTAACTACAAGTGCGTCTATCAAATGGGGGGGCAATTCTTTCAGCGAGACCAGTTTACGCTTTTCAAAGGCAAAGAGATATACCATCTTGCCGTTTCTGTCGTACACTTCGGAACCACTGCGCATAGTGAAATTGCGCAATTCACTTGTGGGCGGTAAACCGTCTGAATAAAACCAGACAATACCCAACAGCATACCGGTTAGTATGCAAAAACCAATTCCTACATACAGCAGGTTTTTGTGTATCTGTGTCTTAGATTTTCTTCGTTTCATATCTGAGTTTCAGGTTTGGTATCCTTTCTTCAATGTAGTAGCATAAACACGCAGTTAATATACCACTAAACAATCCTAATAAGATCAGGATTGGTGTCAACACAAAAAGGCTGTCCTGGGTGATAATAAACCATCGCGCCAGGAACAATTGAGTCAGGTTGTGACTCACAGCGCCCAGTATGCTGATGCCGGTGACACTCAATCTGGGCCGGATCATTAGTCCTGCGCTCATACAACATACAGCTATGATTCCTCCACCTAGTGAAAGCAGCATGGCTGGGCTGATCAGAGTGAAAGTGGCGATGCCTCCCACAATTGTCTTTGCAATTGTAACCACATAAGCTTGCCATATTTTGCGATGCATTATCAAGTAGAGCATCACTATATTTGCCAATCCCAGCCGCAGGAAGGGAATCGGTAAGGCTCTTAATATCAAGTTTTCAATGATATATACCACGGAGGCTGTGGCAGTCAGAAAGCCCAAAAACACCAGTTCTTTTGTCTTCATTTGCTCAAGAAAAGTATTTGCGGATTATCGAATTGTCGCTGCTCATCAAGTTCTTATAGCTATCATAATAGATCTGCTCTCCGTTGTGGATGAACAGTACTTTTTGCCCCAATTGATCGATTGTGCTGATGTCGTGAGTGATAGTGATCATGGTTGCAGTATTGTTCTTGATGATCTGAGTCATATAATACAGCGTTTCATTGGCTGTGATGGGATCCAAGCCGGAGACTGGCTCGTCGAAAATGAGGTAATCAGGTTTGTACACCAAAGCTCGGGCTATCCCAATACGCTTGCGCATCCCTCCGCTAAGCTCTGCCGGATATAGCTTCAGAGTGTGTTCCAAACCCACCAATTGTAGGCATGCCTGCACTCTTTGCCTGATGTAGTTTTCGTCCTTTTCTCCTCGTTCATACAGAGGCAGCGCCACATTTTGAAACACAGTAAACGAATCCAGAAGAGCGGCATGTTGAAAAACCATCGCAAAACGTTTCTTGATGGAGTTCAGCTCTTCCTTGCTGCAGTTGTAGATATCGATGCCATCTATGATCACGCTGCCTGCGTCCGGGGGATAGATACCCAGCAGGCTTTTGATCAATACCGTCTTACCACTGCCACTTTTTCCCAATATCACCAGATTCTCACCAAAGGGCAACACAAAATCGATACCCTGCAAGATTTCTCTGCCTCCAAGACTGATTCTGAGCTCTTTAACGGCTATCATTCAACTCTCCGGCGCAGAAACAGAATAGTACCGAACCAACCGCAGAAGATACCTGTCCAATTGGCAACAAGATCGTAGAAAGATACATCCCTGCCCGGAATGAAGGCTTGATGATACTCATCAAGTGCTGCCATTGCCAACAAAAACAGGAGTGTAATTACAAAGCGGATTTTATCTTTAAAACGTGAATCTGCATACAAGCGGTTCAGTATTGCCCATACACCATATACAAAAAAATGTGCTGCTTTATCCATCCCAATTATCTGCACTTGGGGCAATTCCCTGGCGGGAAGTGACGAAACCAGCCAAACAATACACATCCACAGGATGGATATAGTCAGATAGCCGCGTGATTTCATTTACTTACGCTCATGATATCCCAGCTCATCGATGTCATATTCTTTTTCAAGTATGCCTTCAAGGGTACTCCGTTCATGGATACCCACAGGCTAAGGATGGTATCCTCATCCAGGAAGTTGAAAGTGAGCATATCGATGTAGGGAGCTTTTTCGGGGCTCAGAGCTTTAAAAGAAAAGTCATGACGGCGGGCTGTCTGCTTGCCCAAAGCAGTGGAAATCTTCTCTGTTCGCCCTTTGCTAACTCTTACGCGCCATAACCTTCCGTTACCATCCACAGTGTAATCGCCTTCAGAATTGGGATCGCTGCTGATCTTCGCCAGAAGGCTGAATACATCGCGTGTATCTGCTTGTACTTTATAGTTATAGATCTTCCCCGTTAGCTTCTGTTTCATTTGCACACTATTCTTATTATAGACAGTAAATACTGAGTCTTCCAAACTGGATTGTTTTATGATTCTGGTATATTGCAGAGGCCGATACACATCATCATGGACGATCTTGTATTGGTTATCCAAATGCGGAAACAATGGTACTTTGATGCGGCTCTTCACTGCAATGGAGATTTCGGGATGATAGAGTTTCATGTCGATAGTGGCAACATTCAACTTTAGAGAAGTGACTTTATACTTCAGGTGCAAGCCCCACAGACCATGCTGAAAGCTTAGTAAAATAGCTAATAGCAACAGCTTACTCGTCATCTTCACAAAACTTCACCTTGATTTGCTTGATGCTTTTCTCGTCGCTATCCATGATTTCCAATTTCATGCTTTCATCCAAGTTGTAGATTTCTCCAACTTGTGGCACGTGATTGAACTCTGCCAGAAGGAACTCTGCCATATTATCGTACTCATCCACGGAGATATCCCGGGAAAATTTCTGATTGAATTGCCGTACGCTATAGTTACCGCTCACCAGGAAGTTGCCGTCTTCACATTCGCTAAATTCCGGTATTTCATCTGCGTCATACTCATCCTGGATTTCTCCCACGATCTCTTCCAGAATGTCTTCCAGAGATATTATGCCGGAGGTTCCACCGTATTCGTCAACCACAACGGCGACCTGCAGTTTTTTTTGCTTAAACTGGTTCAATAGAGTCTGCACTTTCATGTTTTCAGTAATAAACCAAGCAGGACGCATCAGCTTGACTATGCTCGTTTTCTCGGGATACAGGATAAGGTCTTTTACATAGATTATGCCCACTATATCGTCGATAGTCTCTTTATACACAGGGATGCGGGAATACCCGCTTTCTACGATCAACTGTCTTAAGTGGTCCAGACTGTCATTTTCTTCGATGGCAACAATCTTTACCCTTGGTACATAAATCTCGCTAATTTCTGCTTCTCGAAAGCGGAAAAGGCCTACCAGCATCCGTCTCTCGTGCTCTTCCAGGGATGCTGATGAAGAGTCACTTTGGATCAGGTTGTGAAAGTCCTCTTCTGTAAAGCGTTTACCGGGATTCTTTTCTCCGTGTTTGCTGGATACTATGTCGCTCAATTTCACGAATATCCACACTACAGGGCTTATGATAAACTGAATGGCTGCCACAGGATAAGCAAAAACAAGGCATAATTCATTGGCTTTTGAAAGTGCTATCAGCTTTGGTACGATCTCACCAAAGAAGAGGATCACGATGGTCACAATGATGATCTGTAAGGTGATGACCAAAGATAAATCCCATGCTCTGGATGTGGCTATCTCATAAGCAATAATGGTGCTGAACGATGATATAGCTATGTTTACAAAGGTATTGCCCAGAAGTATTGTCACCAACAGCTTGCGGGGTTTGGATAGAAGTTTCAGAACCAATAGCTCCCGGCGACCGCCCTTGTTTTCCAATTTCTTGAGATATATTACATTTAGCGAAAACAGTGTTGTTTCGCTTGCTGAAAAAAAGGCTGATAGGGCTAAAAGAACTACAATATAAATGATTTCGGGCATCATAAGTCATGCCCTTTCGGAATTTGCCTTCGGTAATTATCTTCTGCGTCTTCCATTTTTTTCTTGTCCGCGGTTCGGATATGATCATAGCCGGCCAAATGTAGCAAGGCATGAATCAGAACCTGCCAAAATTCCTCTTTATAAGTATTTTTTCCCTTTTGTAAAAATACTTGATTTGTGTCAATGATAATATCGCAATACCTGGTCTCAAGTCCCTGAAGCACTAAACTTTCTCCCACAAAACTAAGCACATCTGTAATCGTATCCATTCCCCGGTATATTCTGTTGATACGCTGCATTTCCTGGTCATTAGTGCAAAGCAGGCTTATCTCAAAAGCCACGCCCGCAGCTTCTTGAGCCAGAATTCTCCGGGCGATTGCACTTATCTGTTCCTGGCTTATGTCGGGAGGTAAGTCTCCCTGAACCTCAACGCTTGTCATGTTCTTCCGGATAATCTAGCCGTTTACGATAGATGCTGCCCAAGACTGGGAGCATGGACTGTTTGATAGTGGAAAGATCTTTCATGGTAATCGGTGCTTCATCGAACTGACCTTCTCGGATCAACCGTGAGATAGTATCGTCGATTATTTTTTCGATGTCTTGTTCATTTGTGATAGTTTTGGCTTTTGTGGTGCTTTCCACGATGTCTGCAATCATCACTAGGGCGGCTTCCTTGCTTTGGGGTCGTGGTCCGGGATATTGATAGTTCTGAGTGTCAGTTGTGATATTCATCTTTTCCGCGCGATCATAGAAGTAGCGGATAATGCTATTCCCATGGTGTTGCATGATTACATCTATCACTGGTTGAGGTATCTTATACTTCTTGGCCAGCGTGATCCCTTCCGACACATGATTTTTGATTAGCGAAGCACTTCTATCCGGGCTCATATCATCGTGAATGTCCGAGGAATCGGCATTATTCTCTGTAAAGATCTCTGTATTGATAATCTTGCCGATATCATGGTAATAACTGCCTACTCTGGCCAATAGTGGATTTGCTCCGATTGCCTCTGCAGCGCGTTCTGCCAGATTACCCACGATCAGGCTGTGATGATAAGTCCCCACTGCCGATGTTGCTAGTTTCTTCAACAGCGGATGATTGAAATCCAATAGTTCCAAAAGAGTCTGCTTTGTAGCCCTGTTCCATTTCTTTTCGTAATACGGAACCACCATCAAGACTCCCATAATGCTGATTGAACTGGATATCATGCTAAATCCGATGTTCCGGAACACGATGTTTATGGGATCACTCTTGTAGATCGAAATTGCCAGATTTGCTACACTGGCGCTCACTAACAAATAAAACCAGATCGAAAGGTACTCATGTTGAGCCTTTTGATGCTTGATGAATATGATTGTGGTGATCGTGCTAAGAATGAAGACCACCTGTGTAAAGGGTTCCCAATTTATAAAAGGACTGATGATCAAAGCTGAAGTAATGGCATACATGATGCCAAATTCGGCACCCATCAGAATGGCGGCAGATATCACCGTGAGTGAAAAGGGAATCAAAAGCCCATTCAGTCCTAAAACATGATTTGTAAGAATTGCGAATAGTACCAATAAAACAAAGCCGAGATTGATGGGCAAATAGTCCGAAAATTCCCCCGCGGAATCCTTATTGAATACTCCATAATAGTGATTTGTCAATAGTAGGATTACAAATACAAAGATCAGCAAGCCCAAGGCCAACAGCATCTGTTGTAATGCGCTTTTTTGTACGTTTCGGTTTCTATATGCAGTTTGAAGAGACTCTAGTTTTTCGATGTCGGTCTTGGCTACTCTGGCATTTTTGCGAATGATGATCTCATTCTGTAAAACCAAGCCCTCTGTTTCCGGAATCTGACTTAGCTTGCGTTGGCTCAGTTCGGCCATTAGTTCGTCATCTTTCAAGATGTTTGGCTTGAGTAGTATGCCGTGTACTTCATCGATGAAAGAAGCTGCGTTGTTTACTGATTCCTTCAAGCGGGACTGTGCTTCTTCGATGTTGTAAAAATCACTTAAGGGTCGCCGCTCTTCAGTGTCCAGATTCCAGATGCTGATGGAGTCTCCTTGAATATCAGCATAAATTCCCTTATTGTAGATATCTGTGACTTCGCTCCGCAGTTTCTCATACACTGCGTCGATTTGTCCCTGTTGAGCAGCAAATGCCAATGCTTTAGGAGTAAGTTTGATTCCTGCTTTGTCAAACTCTTTTGCCAAGTCCTCACCGTTTGTATCCGGAAAGCGGTAAAACACAGACCAAATCTGATCTATGGCACTGAGGGCGTCAAACAGCGGTTCATCATTGATGCGGTATGGTGTCGCCAGGCTTTGCACGCTTTCTTCCTGCTCACGGCTAAGCTGTTCCGGGCTTTTCAATACCGGAAAGTCGAAGGGAGCTATCACCTCGGTATCGGCTACTTGACCTTCCCGTAGCTGGAACTCCGGGTAGTTGTAGCGTCCAACCGCAAAGATGTGATATAGCCCTACAATCACCAAGGCCGCCAAAGTTATAATCAATAAGTATTTCGAATTCATTTTTCCTGTTTAGGCGTAAGCACAATATTGTCAAGAACCTTCTTGGCCTTGCCTTCTTCACTTCCAGACTGCAACTGCTTGTCTGACCTTTGCTCCCCCTGTTGTTTATCGGTTACCGAAGTTGATATAATCCCGTTATCATCGAGTGATGACTGCTTAATCACTGCTTTATATCTGCTTCGGTACTACTTGATCTATACGGGATAAGCTGAGCATATCTTGTTGATGTTTCCTGTTGTATATGTGAGGATTGAGGAGCTCTACAACGCGGAGGGGCGATTTCTGATGTGAGAAACAGTAGTCCTGAAGCTATTATCGAGTTTGATAACTATCTATCAAGTGGGTCTTAATTGGCCTGTACTTCGCAATCCCGAATATTGCAGTTCACCAGCGTGCCCTGAGGATAAGTACCGGGAATCCGCAACCGTATATAATGATCGGAGAGTATTTCGGCATATTTCGACGATGTAGATTCATTGATACCTCTGCATACAGTACCGTTATCACGTAAGCGGGTTATGTATGCTAGCCTTTTACTGTTCGAGAGCTCTGTAAGAGCTTTTACCCTGCGGCTTTTTATTATATTTGGCAGATGGCCGGGCATTTTCTCCGCTTTGGTATCTTTGCGTTTGGAATAGGGAAATACATGCAAATAGGCGATTGGTAGGCTCTGTAGGAATTGATAAGTCTCATCGAAAAGCTCATCACTTTCAGCGGGGAAGCCGCAGATGACATCAAAACCTATCGCTGAATCGGGATAATAACTGATGATGCTATCCACGAGTTCCTTGATCAGAAGAGTATTGTAGTGCCTGCCCATATTCTTCAGAATGCTGTCGCTTCCGCTTTGCAAGGGAATGTGAAAATGAGGGCAGAGCTTCTCCACCGCTTTTAGATTCTGTAGCAATCCCGTGCTAAGTAACTGTGGCTCAATTGAAGATATGCGAATCAGCTCTATGTCCTGGATCTCTGCGATGCCTGTTACAACATCGGCGAGGTCTTTGTCTCCGCATTTGTACAAACCCAGATTTACACCTCCAAGCACGATCTCTTTGAAGCCATTGGCAGCGAAAAGCTTGGCCTGTTCAATTACATCCGGAAAGCGGGCGGAGCGACTGTGTCCTCTGGCGTAGGGTACAGCGCAATATGCACAATAGAAATCGCAACCATCCTGTATCTTTTGAAAAGCCCGTGTATGGCCGAGCATACTGTCAACTGGCTTGTAGGCAAAATCTGTAGCATCCATGATGTCCGTAAAATGGTTCTCTTTGCCGGCCAGGATATCTGCTATGTCCAGTTTGTTTTGATTATCCACCACTAGGTCCACAGCGCCGAGTGCACAGATTTCTTCGAAAGAGCGCTGGGCAAAACAGCCTGTTACCACTACTTTAACGGAAGGCCTGTCAGACTTGAAAGCCAGGGCTTTGCGAATCAGGTTACGGCTTTTGTAATCTGTACGGTTGGTTACAGTGCAAGTATTTATGATATAGATGTCTGCATTCTGGTCGAAATCCACAAGCTCGATGTCGCCAAAGCTTTGGGCGATCACAGCGGATTCGTAGAAATTTGTCTTACAACCCAGAGTGCTAATGGCTATTCTGGGCTTTGTGCGTTCGGATTTCGGCATAGATGGCAGGTCCATAGATTTGGTGTTCCACTTTCAATACCTTGGCGGCGATCTCTTCCGCGCTGTGGCATTGAGAAATATCCGTGGTGATCTGTGCTATAATCTCGCCATGATCATAGAGGGGATCCACACGGTGGATGGTGGCGCCGGACACAAGTTCGTGGTTATCAAGCACTTGTCTATGCACATTCATGCCGTACATATCCTTCCCACCGTACTTTGGCAACAGGGCCGGGTGAATGTTTAGAATGGGGATTTTTATGTTTACGATGAAGTCCTTGGATAACTGCTTCATAAAACCGCAGAGAGCGATCAGAGCGATGTTTTCACGCTCCACCATCGTGGCTAATGCTGCTTCAAATATTGCCATATCTTTGGCACCAATCACCACGGAAGGTATGCCTCGTTCTGTGCATAAAGGGATCGCTGGAGCTTTTGCGGAGGTAAAAATGGCGCGATGTACTACCAGTGGAAGCTGCTCATCGGTGAAGTAGCTATGAAGCGCAAGGAGGTTTGATCCTCGGGATTTGCCACTGCTAAGAGTGATTATTCGCTGAACTTCAGGTGCAATTCCCGCCATTGATCCTCGTCAACCTCAGAAGGCGCTTGATTCATCAAATCGGTGGCACGCAGTGTTTTGGGAAAGGCGATCACATCGCGTATGGAATCTGCCTGAGTCATGATCATGATCAGTCTGTCCAATCCCGGAGCAATACCACCGTGGGGTGGGGTTCCATATTTGAGGGCATCGAGAAAGAATCCAAAGCGGGGCTTCAGTTCTTCTTCTGTGAATCCCAATACTGCGAATATCTTGCGTTGGATATCGTAGCGGTGACAACGGATACTACCACTGGAAAGCTCCATACCATTGCAAACAAGGTCATAGAGTTGACCCAGTATGTCCCCGATCTTATCCGGCTGATCCAGCCAGGGGATGTGTTCTTCCTTGGGCAAGCTAAACATGTGATGGGCAGGCTCCCAACCGCTTCCGTCTTCTTTGGCTACGAAAAGCGGAAAATCCGTGATCCAGCAAAAACAGAGAGTGCTGGGGTCGTATAGCTTAAGCAGTTGCCCCATTTCATTGCGAAGCCCTGCCAGTACTTTGTGAGTAGTGTCCCAAGTGTCGGCAACAATGGCCAACAGATCATTTGGTTTTGCCTTGGAGGCAGCGATCATAGCCTTTGCCTCATCGGTTGAGATGAACTTTGCGATTCCAGATTCCAGCCCGTTCTCGCTTACTTTGGCGAATGCCACGCCTTTGCCGCCCAGATGTTTGGCTAGTTCTACCAATTGATCCTGCTGTTTGCGGCTAAATGGGGCTCCACCTGGGATACACAGAGCTTTGATGCAGCCTTTGTTTTCCAGACAGGTCTTGAAGACCTGAAATTCACTGAGAGTAAGGATATCCGTGAAATCTACCAGTTCGAGGCCAAAGCGCAGATCAGGTTTGTCGCAGCCGTATAAACGCATTGCTTCTGCATAGCTCAACCGGGGGAAGGGCAAGGGGAGTTCTATGCCTTTTATCTCTTTGAAGATCGTGTACATCAACCTTTCCAGAAGATCAAAGATCTCTTCACAGGTAGCAAAAGATAGTTCAATATCCAATTGAGTGAATTCCGGTTGTCTGTCTGCACGCAAGTCCTCATCTCTGAAACAGCGAGCTATCTGGTAATAGCGGTCAAAACCGGAGATCATCAGTAGTTGCTTGAATATTTGGGGGGATTGTGGAAGGGCGTAGAATTTGCCTGGATGCACTCTGCTGGGCACCAGATAGTCTCTGGCGCCCTCGGGAGTGCTTTTCATAAGCATGGGAGTCTCGATCTCATAAAAGCCTTCACTATCCAGGAAACGGCGCATGAGGCTGGTTACTTTGGCACGTGTGATCAATATCTCCTGCAAGCGCGGACGCCTAAGGTCCAGATAGCGATATGTGAGCCGCAAGTCCTCATCGGCCATTGCGCTGCCATCAATCTGAATGGGAAGAGGTTGAGTGTCGTTCAAAATATAGAAATCCTGAGCGATAACCTCGAGCTCTCCGGTGAGCATATTCTTGTTCAGATTGGTAGCGTCCCTGCGAGCCAAAACACCGCTTACGGCTATCACATACTCATTGCGCACTTTTTCTGCCTTGGCGAAGATTTCTGTAGCTTCAGGGCGCACAACGATCTGAATGATACCTTTTACGTCACGGAGATCGATGAAGATCAATCCGCCCAAGTCTCTGCGGCGATGTACCCATCCCATTAGCATTACTCTGGCGCCAATTGTGGCAGAAACCAGATCAGTGCTGTAGTGACTGCGTTTTAACGATCCGAGATTGTCCATTTTATAAAGTTCCTTCAGTTCATTTTGATGTCTTCATAGATCTGATCGATATTACGGGCTTCTTCGCCCAGATATTCGATCATATGGCATTTATCCAAGTACTCATCATCGGGATTGATTAGTTTATTGTATATGAATGCTTCACCCATCATTTGCATTGCGGCTTCATTGGGGGTGGGATACATGGTGTATTCACTGTTACGTTTGGCATTCTCGGCGTCCAGTAGGAAGTCGATGAATTTGTACGCTAATTCCTTGTTCTGAGAGGATTTCAGCATGACCATGTTGTCCATCCACATTGCAGCGCCCTCCTTGGGCAGAATAAAGGCGAGGTCTTCGTTTTCTTGCATCTGCTGCAGAGCGTCTCCGTTGTAAGCTTGAGCCAGCCAGGTGGTGCCATCTTGCAGCTCGTTTTTATAAGAATCACTATCGAATTGGGTGATGTTTCGATCCCAGACCTTCAGGACAGCGTGAGCGGCTTCCAAAGCTTCAGGATTGGTGTCGTTCACAGAGAATCCGCTATAGATCAGGGCAGCGCCTATCACTTCACGGGCATCGTCCAGCATCGTGATCTTGTTTTTACCATCAAAGAAAGAGTCTCCCAGGATATTCCAACTACCGGATGCAACTATCTCTTCCGGAACAAATTGCTTGTTGTACATCAGGCCAGTTAGTCCCCAAGCGTAAGGAACGGAATAGATATTGTCCACATCAAAGGACTGGGCTTTCTTCAGGAGTATAGGGTCTAGATTGCCATAGTTTGAGAGTTTACTCTTGTCCAGTTTCTCCAAGAGGTCCAGCTCGGCCAATATGCTTACGTGATCTCCGCTGGGGAAGATGATGTCGAAAGACTGAGTGGAGCTTTTCACCTTGGTCAGCATGTTTTCATTGGAGTCAAATGTGCTGTATTTGACCTTGCAGTCGTTGGCTTCTTCAAACTCTTTGATGAGCCCTGTATCGATGTAGTCGCTCCAATTGAAGATGTATAGAGTATTTTTCTTTTTGCTGCAAGCACTCACGAGTGATGCGATGATGATTAGTGCCAAAAGGGGCAGTATCATTGTTCTTTTCATTGTTCCTCCATCAGGAATGTCGTTTGGCAGTATGTAGGGCATCAGCAATCCCCTTTTGAGGGTTTACGAACTGCAACACTACAAAACCGATTATGAAGAAAAATATCAGGGATAATATGGAATAGCGGATCTCACCAGTCTTATGTGCGATCCATCCATATAGCATTGGTCCAATAATTGAGGACAGTCTGCCTGTCAAGGTATAAAAGCCAAAGAATTCAGCTTCTCTGGCTCTGGGAGTTAGCATACTCAGCATGGTTCTACTGTTTGCCTGGGAACTCCCTATGGCCAATCCCGCAACCAAGCCCACGAAATAGTATTCGAAAGCAGAATTGCAGAAGAAAGCCCAGATAACTACAAGTATCCAGATCAAAATGGAAATGGACAGCGATAAACGCACTCCCTTTTTATCGGTAAGCCATCCAAAGACTGCTGAACCCAAAATAGAAGTAAATTGCGCTATAATGAAATAGATCAACATATCTTTAGTGTCCATCCCAAAGCGGGTGATGCCATAAATTGAGGCAAAGGCAATTACTGTTGTGATGCCGTCGTTGTAGATGAAGTAGCTTAGCATAAACTTCAGTAATTGCGGATAGTCCTTCAGGTTTTTGATGGAGCTGGACACTCTCATTATGGCTGTCTTGAAGTAGTTTGTGCGTTTGGAGGGACGCTGGACTTCCCGCAGCCAGAAGAAGGTAAAGAGGCTAAAGACAAAGAAGTGGGCGGAAATAATCGGAAAGATATAGCGGACATCATATTGAATGAGAAACAGGGATACCAGCAGCGACAAAAGTCCGCCCAGGTAGCCCAAAGCCCATCCGAATCCGGAGACTTTGCCCATGTGTTCCTGAGATGTAATCTCCGGCAAAAAAGCGTCGTAGAATACATTGGCAGAATTGAATCCAAAGTTTGCAATGATGAAGAAGATCATGCCTTTATTGATGTCGCCGGGTCCCACGAAATACAGGAGAGCGGTAAAGATGACGGTGAGGTAGCAGTTGATAAAGAGAAACTTCTTTTTGGAACGTGAATAATCTGCCACAGCACCCAATACTGGCGCCGTAAGAGCCACCAATGTCATGGAGATGCCGATGGCTCTGCCCCAAAGCATTTCTGCGTATCCTGGTTCACCTCCAACCACCTGATTCATGAAGTACACGCTGTACACCACCGTTACGATGATGGTAGTAAAGGCTGAATTGGCAAAGTCATACATCATCCAGCCAAAGATCTGTCTGTTTATCTTTAGCTTCATGCACTACTCCCCAGCCGGATCACGGGCAGATTGCCAAATATCTGGCGCACATCTTCTTTAGGGCTGGCGACAAATATCTGGTAGTTGTTGTTGCATAGTGCTTTGATCTTCTCGCCATGTACGTAGTCCAATTCCGCAAAGACATCATCAAATAGCAATATGGGACGAATACCGGTATTGCTCTCAATCAGATGCGCCTGAATCATTTTCAGGATGATTACCGCGATCCGTTTCTGCCCCTGAGAAGCACGGGCTCTCATACCAAAATCCTCTATTCGGAAAGAGTAATCATCCAAGTGTGCACCCAACAAACAGCGCTGCCAGAGCTTCTCGCGATTCTCTAGCATCTGCAGGTGCTTCACGATGTCGTCCGGATCCAGGGCAAAGGCCTCGCGCAAGACCGGAACATAGTTTATCTTCAGGTTTCTGGTGTTCTCCGAGATTTCCTTGTAGGAACCCATAAACTCATCGTTCAAAAGGTTCAGATACTGTTTTCGATAGGGATACAGAGCGCAGAGGTTTTGGGCAAATCTGGCATCCCAGCTATTCTTCTCCGACGGGCTGTAGTCACTCTTTAGCAATTGGTTACGCTGATCTACTACATGCAGATAGTCGCGCAGGACAGCGATATAATCCGGGAAGATCTGGGATATGGCAAGATCGAAATATTGCCGTCGTATCCGAGGTGAACCATTGATGAGTCCGATGTCATCTGGAGCGCAGTAGATTATCTTTACTTCCGAAAAAAGCGCACTCAATTGCCGCTTTACTTCATTGTTGATTTTCAAGACTTTGCGAGCATTCACGTAGCTCAAATGCACTTTTTTGGGCACATCCAGGTCTGAGTAGTAAAGGGCGTTGATAGCAAATTGCGCTGCAGAATTGAAGACCAGATCCTGATCCTGGTGAAAGCGGATGGATTTGCCGATGGAAGTGTAGGCTATTGCCTCCAAAAGATTGGTCTTACCACTCCCGTTAGCCCCGATAATCAAGTTGCCTCCGGGGGTAAATTCAAAACGCTGCTGCCGGTAATTTCTAAAACAGTGCAGCTCGATAGTATTCAGCTTCAATCTTGGAGGTGCTATGAACGCAGAGGCATCAACAGGAATGTAACCTCTTCGTTTTCCCGGTTGTTCATATTGTAGATCATCAAGGGATCTTTAGAACTTCCCAGTTTGATCACCACTTTATCGCTGTCGATGGCATCCAGAATTCCCAGCATATAGCGGTAGTTGAAGGATACCCCGGTTTTGCTGCCCTGGAAGTTGTAGTCCTCCAAGTTTTCTTTTGCATCTCCAGTATCCCGATTGCTGGTGTTTACTTCAAAGGCTTCGCTGTCCAACTCAAAGCGGATGCGCATGTTGTCGTCCGGGGCTACCAGAGCCACTCTGCGGATAGCGCTATGGAGGGCATCCCGATCTATCACAAACTGGTTTTGCAGATCAGTTACAAAAGCTTTTTGATATTCTGGATATTTGTGTTCAATCACTTGGGAGAAAACCACGTATTTATCGTAACTGAAGATCACTTTACTGCGTTCCAGCAAGACCTTGATCTCTTTTGCGCTGTTATCAAATATCTTTTGCAGGAAGGAAAGAGTCTTCACGGGGATGATCTTTTCGTTGATATCTTCATTTGGAGTGTTAAAGATATTCTCTTCGCTGGATGTTTCAGCTTCTGCAGAGGGCAGCAGCTTCACGTTTTTCACGCGGATTTCTGCAACTTTCCGTCCGTCTGTCGCTGCCATCAAATGCTCGTTTGGCAATATCTTCCAACATACACCCGTGAGCACTGCGCGATTCACGTCCGTTGAAACGGCAAAGGAAGTTTTGGAAATCATTCGGTTAAAGAGCTGGGCATCAATGCTGATGGCCTTGTCCAAATTCACTTCCGGAACCACAGGGAAGAGGGTGTGATCCGCAATCAGCAGGTTAAAATCGATCTTAGCACATTGGATCATCAGCAGTTCATCATGACGCCAGAAGTTGATCATAGCTTCGGGCATGTAGTTGATGATCTCATTGAAGTGCTTTGCGGAAACCGCTATGGTGCCACCTTCACTAACCGCTGCGGCAAATTCCACTACTACAGTGATGTCCAGATCGGATGTAGTAATCTTCACCATACCAGTCTCGGCATCGGCAGCGATGAGATAGTTTGTGAGGATGGGGGAGGCGTTTTTTGCTGGAGCTACGCTAGCCAGATGTTGTACGCTTTGCAGTAATTCCTTCTTTTCTATGGCAAATCTCATGATAACCCCTGTTCATTTTATTCTTCTTTCCAGAATTTTATCTTTTGGTATTCCGTCAAGGATTTCTTTTGAGTTTATCACTATGGCAAGTCCGCTTGAACAGCTCTTGAGCTACGCTTGAAAACAGTTCAAGTGATACTTGGGATACAGACATGTTATAAAGGTAGTATTAGTGCAATTGGCAGAGTTGAATGGGATCCACATTTCCAGTATCTCTCCCTTTATATGAAGCTATACTGAAGTAGATATCATCGTGTTATCATCGAGTGAGCACCCGATTATTAACCGATGACATCTCGATCGGCAAGCGCTAAAGCAGAGAGCTATGTTAATGAATTCAGACATATCCGATTGACTGATACCTTGTTTACCATGATTGCTTAGAATCTCCACGTAAAGAACAAGATGCAGAGATACGCAAAATAACGTCCGTCAGAAACAGACAATCTCTGGAGAATCGGTGACAATCAGGCAGAAAAGACCTCATCACAGCAATGATTATGAACTATCCCGAGTTGGAGTGGTTTTTGGCTTGACAGCATAAGGCATCTATTTTGTTTATCCTTAAAGATAAGGGAGAAACAGATGCAAGAGTACAGAGCAGAGTTAAACAAATACCGCACACGCATCAATCTCGGCATTACAATCCGTGCCGTGACAGGCAGTATTATGCTCTTCATTTGCGGTTTGCACCTGTATTTTATTCTCTGGTTGATCCTGGGGGCTCACTCTCCGGCTTTGCTCTATGCAAATCTGGCCATCCGGGTAGGTCTGGCCTTATGCATTCTGTACCTAGTCCTGCAAGGCTATCGTGATATGTGGGACTACACAAAGGTGGCGCGTTATCTGGATATGTTGCATGGAGCCGAAGACGATCTATATCAGAATGCCTGGGAATTGAGCATAAGGGACGCCCAAAACCCCATCAGCAAGGCCTTGATGGCTTCTGCCATAGATCGGATGCAGCAGCAGAAATATGCTGTACCCCGGATACTGACGGGTAGGGCACTCTTGTTAATAGGCTTTTATCTGCTAGCCGTTTGCGGATTTTGGTATTGGTTTCAAGGGGATTTTGCAGTCGCTTTCAAACAGTTTTACACCAATAGAGCTCCCAAAATCATTTATAAAGAAGAGATTACGCTTAGCCCCGGCAGCATCACAATCGGTAAGAATGAACAGCTATTAATCCGTGTAGAAGATCCCGATCCACGCTTGAATTACAAGTTGTACTTCAGAGTGGGGGATACCTGGCGGGAATTAGGGCTCAGCAGCTATTCATATCTGTTTCCCCGCCTTGAGCAATCCATAGAATACTACGCTGAAAACGAGATCACCCAAAGCCCTGTATATCGGATTATGGTATTGGACGAGCCCATAGTGAAAAAGTGGCAAGTGCATTACTCATATCCTGCCTATACTGCGTTACCAGCATATACAGACAGCCTCAGCTACGGCAACATCGAAGCCTACAAGAGCAGCGTGGTAAACCTGCGAGTGATCACCAATATTCCTGTTACGCAAGCTACGATGGTCTTTGATGACGCTTCCCGAAAGGATTTGACTGCTCTGAGCGCCTCTGAGCACCTGGTTCAACTAAAGATAACAAATCCACATACCTGGTACTTGGAACTGGTAGATGAGCTGGGTAGAAAATCCCGTCCTGAAGAGAAATTCATCAGAGTAATCCCTGATGATCCGCCTCAGATTCGCATTATCTTTCCTGGAGAGGATACTATACTGAATCAAAACCTGATGCTACCCTTGATAATCAGTGCTGATGATGATTTCGGTCTGGCAAATTGCATCTTGTATTATCAGGTAAACAGCGATGAAGTAAGGCAAAGTAGTATCCGGCAAGTGATATCAAACAAGATGTTCAATACAGATTATCTGTGGCATTTGCAAGACTTGGAACTCTTTCCCGGAGATGTGGTAAGTTATTGGGCAGAGATCTACGACAACGCTCTGAAACCGCAAAAAGGTACTAGTGCCCGGTATCGTGCCAGATTCCCTTCGATTGAGGAAATTTACTCCGAGATTGAGCAGCAGGAACAGCAACGTAAACAAGATCTGGGTGAGAGCTTGGAAGAAAGTAAGGATCTGCAGGAACGTTTTGAACAGAAGCGAAGGGAATTACTAAAAGATCCGCAACTGGAGTGGGAGGACAAAGAGCAGCTTCAAGACATACTGTCCAAACAAGAAGAGCTTTTGGAAGAAGTTGATAATATTGCCGGAGATTATCAGGAACTGATCGACAAGATGCAGGCCAACAGCACTCTTTCGCAGGAAACCTTGCAAAAGATGATGCGTATACAAGAGCTGATGCAGGAAATTGCTACCGAAGAGATGTTGGAAGCCATGCGTAAACTGGAGCGGGCTATGGAAAGCGTAGATCCGGCAGCCCTCAAAAAAGCTCTGGAAGAATTCAAGTTTTCTATGGAAGATTTTGCCAAGAATATCGAGCAGACTCTAGCCCTTCTGGAGAGTATAAAGAACGAGCAAGCCGTGCAAAAGGCCTTGCAGATAGCTGAAGAAATGGAAAGGATGCAGAGTAGTCTGCACGAAAAGACCGGAGACAGTAGCCAGGACCATCAGAAACTGGCTAAAGACCAGGATCAGATATCGGAAAAGTATGACACTCTGGCCGAAGAACTGGAAAAGCTACAGGAAATGCTGAAAGAGGATCCGAATGCCTCCAGGCAATTGCAGGAATTGCTGCAGGACATGAAAAATAGCGACACTAAGCAGGATATCAACAAAAGCCAGCAAGCCTTGGAACAGAACCAGCGTAGCCAATCCATGCAGTTTCAAGCCTCAGCGATGGAAAAGATGCGGCGTTTCTCCCTGAAACTGGGCGAAATGAAGAGTTCCATGAATTCTGGTTCTCAGATGCAGATGAAACAAGCTTTGGAGCAAGCCATTCGCGAGCTTCTGATCTTTTCCAAAAAGCACGAGGAGACTAAAGCACGATATCAGAACGACATATATCCTTTGGTACCGGAATTCATTTCTTCCTACGAAGGTTTACAGATCATATTGAACAAATTATTTAGCGAAGCTCAAGTGAGCATGGTGATTCCACCGAAGTTCTACATGGACCTAAGCCAGACTAATCGGGCTTTCCGGGAGGTATTCTCTGTATTGGGACAAAGCTACAGCCCCAATATCGCGAAGCATCTAGAGACCATTCAAGAAAGCTTGAATCTGATGGCACACGACCTGATCCTGGCTCTGCAAAGTTCATCAGCAGGTGGCGGAAGCGGCGGTGGTATGCAATCTTTGATGCAGATGCTGGAGCAAATGGGGCAGGAACAGATGGCGATGAATATGCTGACGCAGCAAATGATGATGCAGATGCAAGCCCAAGGATCCAGTATGGACAGCGCAACGAGGGAACAGATGGGTAAACTGGCCTCCGATCACGAGAGACTGGCGGAAAACCTGAAACGCGCTCTGCAGCAGGATCCAGAGGCTCAGAAGCAGGGTAATGCCCTCAAACAAATCATCGAAGAAGCAGAAGCGGTGGCGCGTGCTTTGCGCAACAATCAAATCGATAAAGACCTTTTGAGGCGTCAGGAGAATATCCTTAGCCGCCTTTTGGACGCGCAACGCTCTATCAATAAGAGAGATACCAGCGAGCGCAGGCAAGCTACAAGCAGCAGTGGAAAAGCGTCCGAAAACCAGCCGCAGCAGGTGGATTATGACCGCTTGCGCCGCGCTATGATGCTGGAAGATGATTTTAAGAAATATCCTCGAGAATATCAGCAACTTATAATGGAATACTTGAAACTTCTGGAAGAGAGCAGCCAATGATGAAGAAGACAATCCTTTTGCTGATTCTTGGGCTTTTCCTGATGCCTCTGGCCGGGCAATATGATGAGCGTCAGATATTGGTGCAACAAGCCAATCAACTGATGATGCAAAGACAGTATGACCGGGCAGAAGAAGCTTTTCTACAGATACTGGAGAAGTATCCGGACGATCTGAATAGTATTTATCAGCTTATCCAGATGTATTTTACTATCTCCAAAGATGCAAAAGTGGAAGCAATGCTGGCGAAATATCAGCGCCCAATACCGGAAAACGCATATAGCGAATTCAGAATACGCTTGTTGATCAGTCAGGGCAGGCTCGACGAAGCACATAGTCTGGCAGATTCGTATCTGGATTTGTACGGCTCAAACCAGTCGAAATATCAGGTGATTGCCGGATTCTTTATCCAAAAGGGAGATTTCAACAGTGCGTTGCGCATCTATGACAAAGGCCGGGAGCGACATGGTAATCAGCTCTTTCAATTGGAGATCGCTTCAGCAGCCATGCAGACAGGGCAGTATCAAAGAGCAATGACGGAGTACTTGGATCTGACAAGGAATGCGCAAAACAGCAATTTGTTTGTGCGTAATCAAGTGGCAGCTATTGTGAAAGAAGACGGCAGCTTGTTACAAATGGTGCAGCAATTGGTTACCGAAACCGATAATAATGTGGCCAAAGAGCTGCTCGCTTCCACTCTGCTTGCGCTCGAACGGTATCAGGATGCGTTGGATGTGTATAAGCTACTGCCCATTACCTATATGAAGAATTTCGCCGCTGAGCAAATGAAACTGCGCAATTATAACATCGCCCGGGATGCTTATCGCTTCCTGATGCAAAACAGCCCGCAAGCTATACAGAGACTTACTTATGGCTTTGATCTGGCTACTATCTTTCATCAAAGCGCTCAATATGATTCTTGTGCCGTGGTGTTGGATGAACTGCTGAATGATTCGCTCTGGACAAAATCTGCCGGAACCCCCAAAAGCAGCATATTGGTGAAACTTCGCAGATTGAGGGCAAACAATGACCTCGCTCTGAGAGTGGAACTGAATCAGGTAAGAAAATGGCTGCAAGATACCATTGATTACTGTGTGTATCATGGTGAAGTGCAGGAATTGCAAATGGAACTCGCCAGGCTGGCAATCCTGGACGAAGATTACGAGAACGCTCAGAGAGCCCTAAAAGGAGCAGTCGGGGGGGAGCTAAGCCCCATGCGGGATTATTTGCTGTATTTATCCCACTTTATGCAAGGGGAAAGCACTATTGCTGATTCCCTAATGAATGAGTATGTCTTGCATCATCCTGGTTCGGATTATGCAAACGATATAATCTATCTAAACATGTTGTCCATAGAGATGGATAGCGCTCAGAAAAGTAGCTTTGGATCGGCTATTCGGGATCTGCATCTGTATAACAGGAGGGGAGTGGATACTCTCGCTCAGCTCTACGAACAAAGCAAAGATGAAGAGTTATTGATATTGGCCATCGAATGGGCTGTGGGGCTGGGGGATATAGATAAAGCGGAACAACTGCTAAAACATGAGTTTCAAGACGAATTGGCAGGAGACTACGCAAGACTCTTGAGCATGTCGCTTTTGCATGATAGTGAAGAGATACAGCAAGGAGCCAGAGAATACCTGAAAGAGAAGCCAAACAGCATCTTTTCACCACGTTTCCGGCAGATGATAAGCCGTGTGTCCGGAACCCAAATGAGTATGTAAGAAAAATAGTAATTGGAGAGACGATGAAGATACGCAAAGCCTATACCTTCGACGATGTTTTGCTGTTACCCAAACACTCGGCCGTATTGCCATCCACGGTTGATTTGAATACCAGGATTACTCCAAATATCTTGCTGAAGATTCCCTTGCTTTCAGCAGCGATGGATACCGTTACCGAAGCGGATACCGCCATTGCCATCGCTCGGGAAGGGGGATTGGGTGTAATCCACAAAAACCTCAGCATCGAATCACAAGCCAATCAGGTGCATATTGTGAAGCGGGCGGAGAGCGGAGTAATAAGCAATCCTTACACCGTTTCACCAGAAGATGACTTGGCAAGAGTGCTTGCTTTAAAGGAAAAACACGGAATCGGGGGATTCCCGGTGCTGGAAGACGGTAAATTGGTGGGCATTCTCACCAATCGGGACATCCGCTTTGAGAACAACCTGAAGCGTAAGGTTAAGGAATTGATGACACCCCGGGATCGCCTGATCACTGCTTCCGAATCCATAGATTGGGAGGATGCAATTCAGCTCTTGCAAAAGCATCGCATCGAAAAGCTCCTGCTCACGGATTCTCTGGGGGCATTGAAGGGAATGATAACGGTGCGCGATATCATCAAGCGTCAGAATTTTCCGCAAGCGGTTCAGGATAAGCACAATCGCCTCCTGGTAGCAGCAGCAATCGGAGTATCGGGAGACTATCTGGAACGCGCTCAGGAACTTGCTAAAGCTGGTGTGGACCTAATTGTGATGGATACAGCGCATGGTCACCATATCCACTTTCAAGAAGCGCTGCGCAGAGTAAAGCAAATGACCAACATCGAAGTGATGGCGGGAAATGTGGCCACAAAAGAAGCTTGCCGCTATCTCATCGATAACGGAGCAGATGCAGTAAAAGTGGGCATAGGTCCAGGCTCTATCTGCACCACGCGTGTAGTTGCCGGCATAGGTGTACCGCAGCTGTCTGCAGTGATGGATTGCGCAGAGGAAGCAGAAATTGCGAAAGTAGGCATTGTTGCCGATGGTGGTATCAAGTTCTCCGGTGATGTGGTTAAAGCCTTGGCGGGAGGGGCGGCAGCGGTGATGATTGGTTCCCTCTTTGCGGGTTGCGACGAAAGCCCGGGAGAATCCATCATATACAATGGCAGACGCTTCAAGAGTTATCGCGGTATGGGTTCCATCGGAGCTATGAAGCGGGGTAGTAAAGATCGCTATTTCCAAAGTACAAACGACGAAAGTAAACTGGTTGCCGAAGGAATAGAGGGGATGGTACCCTACAAAGGCCCCTTGAAAGACTATATATATCAGTTGATCGGCGGCTTGCGTAGTGGCATGGGCTACATCGGAGCCAAAGATCTGACAAGCCTCAGAAGAGAAGCCGAGTTTGTGGAGATAAGCCCGGCGGGACTCAAAGAATCTCATCCTCACGATGTGCGCATTACCAAAGAAACTCCAAACTATCATAGTGGAGATTGATCCCTCTCACATCGCGATGCTATCATCCTTTCTCTACCACCTGAAAGTGGAGCGGGGAATGGCAAAGAACAGCATTGAGGCCTACGAGCGTGACATCAAGGACTTTCTGGCCTTTGAAGTCAAAGCTCTGGGAGACTACCTGCCCGATGATGTGGTCAAATACCTCTCAGCCTTGCAGGAAATGGGCATGGAAAAAAGCTCTTTAAGGCGCAAGCGGGTAGCGATAAAGCAGTTCTTTGATTTTCTGTTGGAAAACGATTACCCTCTGAAGCTGGATTTCGATATGGTACCCGCCATTAAAACCGAGAACTACATGCCGGATACGATATCGGTGGAAGAAATGAAGCAGTTGCTTGATGGCTTGCCCTTGAACGACAGTCTGGATGTGCGGAACAAACTCATGATGGAATTACTCTATGCTACAGGGATGCGCATTTCGGAGCTTTTGGGACTCAGCATCCACGATCTCAAGCGTGAACAGCATATTGTGCTGGTGCGGGGAAAGGGCAGTAAGCAACGCTATGTGCCTTATCTGAAATCTCTTGATCCTTTGCTGGATTCCTATTTGAGTACTCATCGTCCCATTCTGCTGAAGTTCAACCAAAGTGATGTCCTGTTCTTGAATCGCTTTAGTAAAAAGCTATCACGCATGGGTTTCTGGAAAATCCTGCGGGAAGCGGTGGTCAAAGCCGGCATCAAACATGACATTAGCCCTCATACTTTTCGGCATTCGTTTGCCACTCACTTATTGGAAGCTGGAGTGAATCTGCGTATTGTGCAGAGTCTTTTGGGGCATTCAAGCATCAATACCACCCAAATCTATACACATGTGGACATGCGTTGGCTGGTGGAAACCCACAGACAATTCCATCCCCGCGCATAACGAGATAATGACTTAGGATACATAGGAGAAATAATGAGAAGACTTACACTATTCGCATTGATGCTACTGCTTTTATCTGCTTGCGGAAAATCAAAGAACGCAGGGGACAAACTGAGCGTAACCCTGGACTGGACTCCAAACACAAATCATACGGGACTGTATGTAGCTCAAGAACTCGGCTACTTTGCCGAGGAAGGGCTGGTAGTTGATATCCAGCAGCCGGGGCAAGGAATCACAGATCAGATTGTAGCAACGGGCAAGAGCGAATTTGGCGTCAGCTATCAGGAGAACGTGATTCGAGCTCGTAGTGAAGGCATCCCTTTGCAATCCATAGCGGCGGTTATTCAGCACAATACATCCGGTTTTGCTTCTCTGAAGGAAGCGGGGATAAACAGCCCCAAGGACTTTGAAGGCAAGCGCTATGGCAGTTGGGACAGCCCTTCCGAGTTAGCAATACTGACCAATGTAGTGGAAGGAGTCGGTGGAGATATCAGCAAGGTGGATGTGATATCAGGAGTATATGACTTCTTCTCCACCATCGGTAAAGATGCAGACGTCGAATGGATATACTATGGCTGGGATGGCGTATTGGCAGAACACAGAGGTATAGAACTGAACTATCTTCCGCTAAAAGATCTGAATCCTGTATTTGATTACTATACACCAGTGATCATCAGCAGTGAGGACTATCTGAGAGATAATCCAGAGACTACTGCCAAGTTTCTGGCAGCAGTGAAAAGAGGCTATGAATTTTGTATAAAAGAGCCGGCTAAAGCTTCGGAGATCTTACTGAAACACGTACCTGAGCTTAATACAGATCAGGTAAGGCTTAGCATGAACTATCTGGCGGATCAGTATCAGGCCGATGCTAAATACTGGGGATATCAGAGTTCGGATGTATGGTTTGGCTTTGCGAAATGGATGAGTGACGAAAAGCTTATCAGCAAATCCATCAATGTAGACAAAGCCTTTACAAACAAGTACTTGATGCCCTGATGACGATACTATCCGCACATGGAGTAAGCAAATCCTTTATATTCAAAGGCTCGCTATCCCGTGTGCTTAAAGAGATCGATTTTGAGCTGCAGGAAGGTGAATTTGTGAGCATAGTAGGTGCCAGCGGATGCGGAAAGACCACTTTACTGGAATTGCTTGCGGGTATCACAATGCCGGATAGCGGTAGCATTCGCTATACCGATGAAGAGATCACGGGAAAGACCGGATATTTGGGCTATATGCCTCAAGATGATCTGCTTTTCCCTTGGTTGAAGGTGATTGACAATCTGCTCTTACCGGCAAGGGTCAAGGGCAGAAACATCAAGGAAGAACGCGGAAAAGCTTATTCACTACTACCTGTATTTGGCCTTCAAAATTATGCTGATTATCTTCCCTGGCAGCTTTCCGGAGGGCTGCGGCAACGAGTTGCTTTAGCGCGTACCTGTATGACGGGAAGCAAGGTATGGTTGTTGGATGAACCCCTGGCAAATCTTGATGCACTTACGCGAAACGCTTTACAGGATTGGATTGCCAGCATCGTGAAGAGGCTCAATCTTTCGGTGCTTTTAGTGACTCACGACATCGATGAAGCCCTGAAACTATCTGACCGTATACAGGTGATGAAGGACGGTATGTTCTCCGACAACATCAATATAGACAGAAATGCCAATGAACAATACATAAAGGATTTAAGCTTCACCATCAGGTCGCTCTTGTAGATTGAACTTTACATAAAAAAAGGACATCGCGATATGCAGATGTCCTTTACTGTTTCTTAAAGATTTTATCTAGAATTCTATGGCCATTGTGGTACCAAGTATATAGTTGTTAGTTTCATTGTCGTGTATGCCATAAGCGCCATAGGCAGCCATGTTGAGCAGATCAGGAATCAGTTCATATTCCATACCGGCATTGAACTCCATTCCGATATCGGTGAGGTAACCAAGAGCACCAAAGAGAGCGATCTTTTCAGCTACTGGAGCGCGTACATTTCCCACAATGCTCGCGAACATATCGGTGTTACCCTGGTAAGGGGTGTTCCAATAGAGGTTCAAGCCATCATGATGTTTGCCGATTCCATAGATGTAGAGACCGTTCTGATACCAGGGGCTCACTGTGCTCAAACCGTTTTCGGAAGCCAGCAGCAGGTCGGCTCCCAGTTCCAGGATATCCATATCTATCTTGGCTTTCACTGCAGCACCAAAGCCTGTCTCGGTGTCATCATTCTGCATTTGTATATCCATGAAGACATTGGCATCAAATACTGCTGGACCCATTTCCATGCTCAAATATGGCATCAGAGTAAGATTGCTTGCATCCACATTCTCGTAGTTGCCGAAGAACAGATACATACCCAAAGGCATGTCCGAGTTCATTCTGGCATGAGCCATGACAACATCATGATCGTCTTTCTGTGTAAGAGTGCCTTCTCTTACTTTCATCCAGGCGAATTCAGTATCAATGGTATCGCCAAACTGCTTCTTCAACATGATTCCAGAGAAGTAGTCGTCCAACACCAGACTCATTCTGTCATTCCAGTATTGTTGACCTACGATGATGTTGGCATCGATAGCTTCGATATTAAAATCGAAATTCAATTCTTTGATGTCGAATGCAGCATCTGTTCCGACGGCTCCACCGCCATTTCCCCAAATGATGTCTCCGATCTCTGCAGCAACTCGGAATTTCAGGTTTTGGTGAAATTGAGAATCGAAACCTATGTTGAAACGGTTATCGATATGACCGCCATCAACTTCGGTGGCGTCGTTGTAGATAGCCGCTCGGGCGCGGTTTTCTCCGCTAATGTCAAACTCAACGGCATACAAGCCGGTCAACACCAGTAATGGGATGAGAACAAGAACTAGTTTTTTCATTTTTGTCTCCTTAATCATTATGGGTATTTATACATAGGATAAGCGTCCCTGGTTTTTTGTCAAGGGAAAGGCTTAACTGGCATTCCCCCAAAAAATCGAGTTCTCATGTCTATAATAGCAATTAAAGATATGATGTTAGCCATTGCAGATGTCCAGGTATTTCATTTTTCAGATTTGCCACATTCGCTTCAAAAT
>Ga0172378_10000233_pt1 | contig 46853 bp, 53 predicted proteins | sample GrowelOW332metaG_FD_119755 | JGI IMG/M metagenome (GOLD analysis project Ga0172378, IMG submission 119755) | Groundwater microbial communities from an aquifer near a municipal landfill in Southern Ontario, Canada - Pumphouse #3_1 metaG | ecosystem: Environmental > Aquatic > Deep subsurface >...
AGCTAAATAACTTCATTCATAGAAATATGTAAATGATACAGTGATGTATTAGGAAGTTTGAGATTAAAGCAAGTAGAGTAGAGCCAAGTGGTAGGTTTTATACTGATATTAGGTATAAGTAATCCCTTTAAATCGAAGTGCGTGGCTCCTATCAATATGGTAATAGTATTAATAGGATGAAGATATAGTCTGAGCTCTTATAGAGATATAAGGAAGTTCATAACAGAACTGTATATGTTTAACGAACATATGCGAACATTACTGAGGCACACAAGTGGCTGGTTATATGACAAAGCAGTTCTATGCTGTATATCAAAGTATAGTAGTTGATGATGCTGGAACTGATTGTGGCACTAAAGCATATTTAAACATTACGCTAACTGCGGATATTATCCATTTATTCCTCGATCAGTACATTGTAGAAGGTTCTAAATTGATCTTATTGACAGATGATAATGCTGATAAATATATGAATCATAAAGTCCAGATGAGATCACCAATGTTCTGCATTAGTGATAAGCTTTGTAATAAATGTGCAGGTGAACGCCCAGAATTAATCGGTATTAAAAATATCGGACTAACGGCTGGTAGAGTTTCTAATACAATGTTACAGAAGCGAATGAAGAGTTGGCATATTACAAAAGTGTCAATGAACAGAGTTGATCCGAATACTCTTTTAATTTAAATATAATATCAATAGGTGGATTCTTTCTACCTATTGATATTATACTTTTTATACTACACTTCTTATAAGTATATATTATTTATACGAATATTATTTCACAAGAGATTATAATAAAGCACAAAGGAGGTTATAAAATGTATGGTACAAAAATTAAACATGCGTATGTTGAGAAGATTGACCTAGAGTATGAATGCATGAATGATTTAATTGAGGGTAATGGAATTCGATTAGATTCAGTAGATTCTTATGATAATAAGAATCAGAAAATATTCAACGGGTTACAGTCAGAGTTTTTCGGTACAGACTTTAATGACAATAAAAGTTTTGAAGAACGCTACTCATGTAAGTGTAAAAAGTATATTGGAAAGCAGTATATTAACAAAGTTTGCGAACGCTGTGGTACTACTGTAGATTATACTGGAATCGACCTTAATAAAAATGGGTGGATTATGCTGAACGATTTTAAAGTAATCGGACCTATTTTATATAAAAAATTAAATGAGGCTCTTGGTGCTTCAGGTGGAGACCGTGTCATTAATAGGATTTTGGATGTTAAGTTCGATGAAGAACGCTATGTTCCTAGAAATGAAAAAGAAGAACTGGAGTTAAAGAAAAATCCTTTCGTCCATAAAGGTATGCGGTGGTTATATCATAATCTTGACGTAGTTTTAAATTACTACGAAAAAAAGAAACCTACGAAAAAAGCTTTATTTAAAGAGTTACGTGAAGATTATGATAAATTATTTACCTCAGCTATCCCAGTAACCAATGCAATATTACGCGTTGAGTTACCAGGTGGGGAAAATGGCAATAAGCTTTTTAAATTAAAAATCAATACATATTATCAGGCGCTTATTAAGCTTTCTAATCGTATTAATGAATATGATGTATCAGATTTGAATGAATATGATGGGAAAGATATAGATAAACTTCTATTTGGTATGCAAAAAGAAATAGACTCATTATTTGAAGAAATTTTTAATGCATTAGATAATAAAAATGGTGTATTATTTGGTAAGTTATTATCAGGTAAATATAACTGGTCGTGCCGTAATGTAATTGGTCCTTCATCTGGTCGTCTCAGATCAAACGAAATTGAATTATGTTATATTTCGGCAATGGAACTATTCCGTTATGAAGTAATTAATTATTATACACAAATGAAGAATTGTAGCGTAATGCAAGCTTCTAGGAAATGGAAGAGTGCTTTAATCGACTTCGATTCAGTTTTCTACAATATCTTATGCCACATTATAAAGAAAGAAAAGTATATTAATATTATGATTAACCGTAATCCTAGTATTAATTACATGAGTTTCTGTGTAATGAAGATTAAGAAAGTTAAGAAAAATATCGATGATAAGTCATTAACAATTCCTACAAGTATAATTCAAGCGATGGGTAGACTTTTATGCCCATTTAAAACTTCTTTAATTGCGGGGACGAACTCGTTAGGTTTAATCTACTAAGTTATATTAGTAATAATATAATGGCATATAGACTTTGGTTTAATAAACTAATTATTCTATATGATATAGTAATAAGGATTAAAATAGAGTCAATCACGCAGCGAAGCTTCTCTTATTAAGAGAAGAACGTTCAACGACTATCGAAAGCTAGATATCCATATTCATAGAAATATGTAAATAATACAGAGATGTATTAGATGGATTGAGATTAAAGCAAGTAGAGTAGAGCCAAGTGGTAGGTTTTATACTGATATTAGGTATAAGTAATCCCTTTAAATCGAAACATGAGGCTCCATTAATACGGTAATAGTATTAATTGGATGAAGATATAGTCTAGTATCCTATAGAGATATAGGGAAGTTCATAAAAGAACTGTATATGTTTAACGAACATATATGAATATCACGGCAGATTTTGATGGAGATTCTTTAAATATCTTTAGAGTTATAGGATTGGATTTGGGTAAAAAGTTTGCTAAATGTATGGATCCAATGTATAATATTTTTGTTTCTCGATTAAATGGGAAAGTTAATAGAGAGAGTATGCCTATGAAGGATGAAGCTGTTGGTTTCTGGGGGTATAATAATCTATAGAGAGGATAAGAAAGATGACAAATAAAAGAATCATGTTTGATATGAAACAAAATAGTGAGAAACCACATAAAGCGGAATGGACTACCACAGAAAAGAATCGCAATTTACAAATGTTATGTAGGAGGCTTATAATGAATCATGATCCAAAATTATTTACACCAGGCCCATTGTTTAATAGCGACCACTTATCCACCTTATCTCCATTTAATATCTCTAGAGCATTTCATTTATTAGATGAGGGTAAGTGCTTAACTAGAGTTGCATGGAATGGAAAATCTATTATATTCATTGCATACACCGTAGTCAAAGACGGTGATAATACAAAGTATGAAAAATGTATACAAATAAGCGATGCAGAAGGGAACCGGGAATGGCTTCCTAGAAATGAAGACATCTTTACAATAGATTGGATAGTCGTTTCTATTTAATATTGGTATATAAACGATTAAAAGATACTAGGATATCCTAGTATCTTTTTTTTTTCATATTTTACGTCTATTTAACAATGCTATAAACTTTATGAAAGGAGTTGTTGTTACATGAAATCTATATTTTCCGTCGGAACTTCATCTGCATCACACACTTATGGAAACATAGCAGCATTAATTAAGGCAATGGTCTTATCAAAATATCCCCAGGATCTATTTAACACGGTGAATATGTCAACAGACACACCATTTAAATCTTTAAGCGATATGAACCAATCTACAACGCTTGATATTATGAAAAAGAAAATAAAACCTTTGTTATCTATCAATCCTGTATTCAAAGTACAGGAAGATGGATTCCTTATCGGTACGCAAATAACTAAAAACATGGATAATATTGAGAATGGCATGTCCGCCTCCTCTTTAAACAAATTTATTACTGATAATGACAGAGGGTATTCATTAGCATATAAACTCAATAGGGATCGTTTTGATTTTGAAATAACTGCACAGTTCCCATCAAGACATATGCAAGTTGATATTTATAAAAATATGCTAAATAATATGCTATGGGATAGTCCATTTTTTATGCCAGCGGCATTAGAATCGATGATACCACGATCTATTATTCATTATATAAGCATAATGTCTGGTCTTGATATATCTAACGATGATATAAAACATAATACTCCCTTATTATTACGGTATATAAACTCTAAATCTAAATACCCTATTACGTATAAGGTACGTAATTCAACCGCATTAGATGAATTCTTTATGTATTATAATTCTAGATTGCTAGTTAAGTTTACCGATCTAGATATGCCACAAGGTAATCGTAAAGGGATGGTTGATGACCGCTTTGATATCACTTTTAAAATTGAGGTAGAATTTAACCTACCTGGAAACTACATACTAATTGGAGAGCCTGAGAAGTATACAGGAATTGATTTTTCATTAATATCGACTAACATACAAAAAAGTAGATATGATATCATCCCTATACTCACAATCGGCGCCGAATACAAAAACCCAGTTTTTACAAGTCTAGGATATGATGTATATGGTTCTAGTATTTTAAACATTGATCCTGAGAATAATGAAAGTGATGACACTTGCAATCTCTCACCATTGTTTATAACAGAACATGTATATCTCATCAAACAGATGATGGGTATGGGAGTTCCAATTGTATCTTTATTTAAAGTGGAAATTATTCAAAATACTGTCAGGATATTAGAAACTGACTTCGAAATGGATTGGAATACTATGAATGTTACAATCCATAATGCTGATGTGTATTCGTCTTATCGAGTATATATCTACGCCAATATGATACAAGTAAATCAAAAACTACTTGATATCAACGAGAAAGAGAGGATGGATAAAACTAGAATCTAATTATAACTTATGGGAGGATGAAATCGAAATGAACAAAAGTAATTTAGCTATACATACTGCAAATCAAATACTATGTAAAAAAATAAGTAACATGATGGATAAAAAAAATAATGATTTACCAATTCAAGCGATTGGTGAATTATATAATGAATGTGAACAGAACTTGTCAGTTTTAATATTGGAAAAATTACCTACCAACATCAGAGAAATTGATAAAATGGTAGATGCTGTTGTAGCTGCACAACTGGAAACATATAGGGTTCCTGATGTTATTTCAGTACCAGAAGGATTGATGCACACTCAAATAAACATGAAAGATTATTTGAGTAATTTCTACAAAACATTACTCCCTTTATCGGTTAATAAATTGATAGGGAATATGGTAGATCAGTCAGGAATAAATAAAGTAGATTCATTGACAAACGATTTTAATATCTATAATACTTTAATAGATATAGTAACCGATAAGTCATATGTCTTGGATCTTACTACAGATGAATCAGCAATACAAACTAAAGAGAAGTTGTTTAAAGGGATTGAGGAATGTGCTCGACTTATATCAGACGGCACTACATGTGATGGTTATTCATCATATCTCAAAATCGCATCTGATGAATGCTTCACAATGTTAAAAGGCGATAATTCAATCGCCACAATACATGACACATTTTCATGTATATCAGAATCAAAATTTATAGAGGATCATTTTAAACGTATCCTATTTGCAATATCAAATATACCTAAAGAAGATTTATTGAGTGCGTATAAGATTATGTCTACGCGTACAATAAGGATCAAAGATTATAAAACTTGGTTGATTATTCGGGATTATATATTCAAACCATTCCACTTTGTGAATAATCTACGAATCTTTGCAGTTATGATTCTATGCTGTGAAGAGGTTATTATTACAGACGAATCTATAGTAATATCATTTGATAATATTCATGTGGAAAAGTTTTACATGCAGATTCTTCGTATGTATGGAATAAGTATCCTTCCGCCTATATGGCGTAAGAATCTATTTTATGCGAATATTAAAAAAATTATGAACGTGTATTAAATGACATAAAAGAAGGTATAGAGAATATTCTCTATACCTTCTTTTTGTGTAAATTAGATTGCAGAATAAATACGGTATGCATATGTAGAAACTTTTCTTTCTTTAACAGATTCATTATCAATATGAACTGTGCTGAAAAGACGTACGTTTACATAATCATAGTATGATGTATCTGCGTCAATTAATACTTTCTGACCAGTGTATAAGCCAATAGCATTATATCGCGCCATGTTTGTATTACCAGTGGCTTCGAAATAGGAGTATACATCGTCTTTATTCACTTTAATACGATATTCAACGAAAGATTCAATTGGTTCTGTTCGTGGACTGTTATATACTTCTTCAGTTATTTCAGTACCATCAACGCCGTCCTCAGCAGAATCTTTGAATAAAGATTTTGGGTTAGACACTGAATCAAATTCTTTCAAATACCAAGCATCCGATGTTGTTTGATCTGCTAATGGAATTTGTTTTTTGAAGAAATATTTATTTGCTTCGGTTCCAGTAATTGCAGTTTTTGATACCATAATTGGTACAAGACTCGCAACATCACGTTGTTTAAAATCTGGTGTAATTACATTACCGAAATCAGTAGCAGAACCACCGATACCAACACCAAATAAAGCGATTGTTTCTGGTGTTCCTGGAGGTGCTGTTATTGTGTTATTTACAGAATAGATTGTATTTAATGTTGCTGGTTTGAATGTTGCTGGCAATCCAGACAATTTTTCAAGTGCAAGGATAGCACCACCTAATACAACTGTGTTTGAATTGATTTTTGTAAAAATTTCTCTACCGTAAGAATCCTCAGTCACATCATACAAAACCCCATTATATACAGGGATGTTGTGTTGTTTTGCTAGCTCTACTTGAGCTGGACTTACCATAGACATAATTCCAATACTATCTTTAATGATTCTATTCATGTTTTTCGTCCTCCTTAGATAATTATTTATTTTATTATTATTCTGTTATTTGGTTTTCTTTTCTCACAGTATCTGATAGTCCTAATATACCACTTCTCTGTAATATGTTATTAATACCAATATCATCATCTAAAACAAAATCGATCTCTTTAAAGTTTGAGGTCATATATTCATCAATTCTCTCCCTATACAAGAGGTCTTCGTTCTTAAATAAATTGTCGATGATACTAATCACCGTATCGTTTACTATACTATTGTCTGATATAGCATCTATAATAGTACCAGTGATTAATGACTCTGATATAGTTAAAAGAGAGCGTTTCATTGATGAAATGATGCTAGATATCGTTTCTGATATAATACATAATTCTTTTTCTGTTGTATCTGCACCGTATTCATTTACCTTATCTCTGACTATAATATTATTTGATTTATTATGCAAATAATCAATTGCTTCCGTATTCAACATACTTACCAGATCAATCTTTGACACTTCGTTCAAGTATGTTGATATAAGATTGATTTTGTCACAAAGGTCTTTAAATTGTGACATTATGTCGGTATGATGAATAGTGAAATAATACTTCAATGAATCAGTCGTCATCCTATCATAAAATATTCCCCCACTTTTAATAGTTGAATTAGTTTCGGTAGGAATGAGATTATCTTCTAAATAGTATAATGATTTAAACTTACTTTGTTGCTCCTGTATTACTAGGTTAATTTTATCTGTGAGTTTATTTAATTGATCTTTTACGAGAGCTGCTCTTTCACTCCCATTGTACTTATCGTATAATTTAAACGAATCTATGAAATTATTCATATCGTATATCATAAAGATATCTTCTTTTAGAAGAAGGTTATCTTCGAACGACATGGTAGATTCGATTTTGAATACATTTGATAAAAGTTTTATCATATTTAAAGTTGATGAATTCATTGTATATACAACATTGAAATCAGTTAATTCGGATTTAGCCGATTTGAAAAATGCAATCATCTTAAATAGATATTCGATTAAGACGCTTACATTCATCGACTCGACGATTTCGATATATTCAAGATTTGAAGATAAAGATTTTAATGTTGATAGAACGTAGTCAATTTCAGCAGAATAATCCAATCCGTCTGTAACGATTCTATTATATAACTCAACATTTACATCTCTTAATAAATCTTCATATGTCGTAGCTATTTCTCCATTTGATTTTCTGAAGACATCTGGAATTAGCTTCGTTGTCATTAATACTGTTTGGATATTGCGGTAAGCGTAATATTCATCCTTATTGGTAACTGAATAAAGTTTATTGGATAAGTACTTATCCAAATCGTCTATATTCTTAAAGACTATATGAACATCAGAAAGAATATTAATGTTCATATCAGATATTAATGAATATAGTACCGTATCATTTTTTAAGTATTTATCTGCTTTAATGTTACTTTTTATAACAGATAAATCATCTTTGAAATTGAATCCATAAACTGCAGCAACCTGTTCTGGATCTGCTGGGATATTACCTGCATATTCGAACTTTCTGCAGATAAGAGCATATGCATAAATAATCATATCAAACAAAGGAATATTTTTATTCAGGTTATTGACGAAAAGAGTAATTCTTGATGTTGATTTTTTATTATCCATTAGCATCTTCATAAAGTATGATGTCTCAAACATAATTCTTGTGATATCAAACATTAATTGAATACCCATGTATTTACTCTCGATGAAATTGTATTCTTCATTATACAATACATCTTTTAAATCTTGATCCTCGATCCAATATTTATCTGGAGTTGTTAATAAGGTATAGTCGACTTGATTTGCGGTATCTGTAAGATTCAAATATAAATCTCCATTAAATGGAACTTTAACAAAGTTTATATCAAACATCTTCTCATTATTAAATGAACCATCTTCATTATAAATAAAGATCGGGTTTCCATCAACTCCAAATTTATGAATTTTAAATATATAATACTGGAATATCTCCATACTACCATAGTCAAAAATCTTAAATAAATCGAATAATACACGACTACTTCCTTTATATGATAGTAGTCTGTTAATATCACGTACAATTAACTTATGATATTGTAAGGGGATTGATGGGTAGAAGGGAACTCCATAACTCGAATATATTAACTTCAATGAATCTAAATCGTAGAAATTACGAGTAATATCTGCATCTAAATATTTATAATGCATCATTTGTATTGTCATGAATAAGATTGACATGCCTACAAATCCCTCATATTCAGATTGCGTGTTTCTATATGCTTCTGTGTAGAACTGTTTGATCGTGTATAATCTACATTGCTCATAGAGTTCTTTGAAGTCGTCGACTAATGTATCGTATTCAGATGTAGCACAGTATAGCATAGAAAATCGATCTACTATTCTTGCTTTGTACGGAACAATGTTCTTTTTCCCTAAATATGCAATATATTTTTTATCTGGATAATCTTTAATCAATTGATTAAAGTATCCATCATATTCTAGAAAGATTCTATCTGATTTTGATAACATGTGAATTGGTATCGTGTAATCGATATCAGGATAACCCGTACAGTAAACGAACTCTTTATCGTCCATATTTGGTAATCCGTACATCATCCTATAATAATCGTTCTTTTCGACATATGTATCGTTGATTTGGTTTATTTTTAGTGCAACACATGCGTCTCTATATAAATAAGGTATTTTATTCTTATCTTCAACGCATTCCTGCACTAAACTACTTGGAGTAATACCAACCCCATTAATAATAGAGTAATCGAAAGAATGTATCGTTTCGAATGATAGTAATCCTTTATTTGCGGATATATACATATCTACATCATAAGGTGTAGTTGCACCTTCATATTGTATTACAAGGTAATTATTCTTCCATACGATGGAAGCAGATACTCTTAGTAATTCATTAATAAATATACTAGCTGATAGCTCTGATAACATAATTCATTTTCACCATCCTTTCTAATGATTATATCGATTGTTTTTACAGTCCTATTTTTATATAAAAATAGAGAGAGGATAGTGAAAATATCCTCTCTCTATTAATTTAAAAGTTTTTTGTCAATGTAGCAATATTTCCTTCAAATCCGACGGTATATCCAAGAGCTTCTGCAATATCACGAATCTTGATGTAGTTTGTATTACCATGTAAGATTCGATCAACAGATATTCTCTGCCCATCTATGATAATTTCAGAAACTTCAACCGATTCAGATTGCATATATAAATCAACCTTATCTGGAACCTCGACGAAACTATCCTGCTGTATATAATCAATATAACTCTGCAGTTGCCAATGTGTAAATGAAGAATTAACAATCTTATTTTTTCGTACATTATGAGCGGAGTCATCTGATGCAATGTAATGAACTCCGTCACCAACATATATACCAACATGACCATTATTCCAAAGAGTTGCACCGATTGGAGCATTCTGAATCTCTGAAATTGGATGTGATTCTATTGCATCCGCTCTCATCGCAGATGAGTTTTTATACACGCCAGTTGCCCAACTAAATAATCCAGAGCAATCTGTACACACTTTTCCAATCTTTGATTTATCTGAATCTAATACCAACGATGATCCATAAGCGGCTCTCATTTGATTATAGAGGGCTTCTGTTAAGATTGCACCTTTCATTCCATAAAAATATTCTGTACCAATCTTTGATTCTACAAAAGATAATAGTTCATTACCTGTCATTTTTCATCCCCACTTTCTTCTTTAACTTCTTTTTGTTTTTTACTAAAGTCTATGTATTCCAAACTAGACTCTTTATTTGATTTATACACCTCACCCCATGCATCGGGAATCTGTGGAAATTTAAATTCATCAATGTTAATATAAGTAAATTCAGTCTCGATTCCATTTGCAAGAACTGCCGTTCCTGTACAATCTAAACTCATATTCACTATGATTGATAATTTATCCTGTAAATTCTCAGATATATAAAGCTCATATTCATCATATAGAGCTTTATAGTCCTGATAAATTAGTTGAAGTGGGATAAATATTTTATCCGAGTGTGTTAAATCATGCATTGTTTTTGTTAATGGTATTAATCCGACTTTACCATCATAATGTAATCGCATAACTTCATCTGCAATAATAAATGGATTTAACGGTCCTTCAGATTCATCTTGGAATCTTGTAATCATCATATCGACTAAATCGAATAATGTGAATGGGAAATGATGAATTTCAATTGAATAACGTTTTCCATTACCGTTTGTGATATTTCTTAATACCACACATTTATTCATATCCATATGCTCTTTTAAGAAGTGGATATATAACTTGTATTCGTCACTGGAACGAATTAACATTTCGAGCATAGTTATAAATTTTTTTCTATCATTTGCAGATCTAAAAGCATAGGATGGTCTAGTTGGTTTTTCATCGATGTTAATATTAATCGTTCTGATTTTTGGTTTATTCTTCGCTTTAGCGACAGTTGATTCTGTGTATAAAATAGCCATCTTTCATCACCTCTTTAAATATCCATGTATATATTAATGTCTAGGTTTCTATTATTGTATTCTTTTGCATAATCTAACTCAATGTTTGATACAAAAGAATGAAATCTTATTTTTTGCTTCATTAAATTATCCATATCATAGACTTGCAGTCCAGTTAACCCTCCATATAATGTAGAGTTGTACGGTAAATGAATTTCAGTATATAGTTCTTTGATTTCCGTCACTTTCTCTGCCGTCATATATGGTGTGAATAGAATTGCTTTTTCTCCATTCATGAATATAATATCATAAATTTCTCTATCTAATGTAGTAGAGGATAATACATATTTAAAAACAAATGATTGATTTTGGGATGATTGATATGTGCTTGCATTATTGATAGCAAATTTAAAACTATCAGAGGTTTCACAGTCAACCGATCCTGGATATACTAAATTAACACTCATCTTGAATGGTTTTAAATTCTGTACTAGCCTATAAACATCCGAGATAAACATAACATCAAGTGAGTTGATAAAGATGTTTATGATCGGATACGTTACAGATGATGCAATTTGAAAGACTTCATTATATGCTCCTGGGGTAAGCATAATGATGTTTAACTCATTTTGATCTCCTCCAGTAGCCATATATACCGCATTCATCTTACCGTTTAATGGTTCTTTATATAACCCTGTGTATCCACAAATATTTTCCATAATATATCACATAGCCTCCTTTTCTATTATTTACTTTAATTGTTCTACTACATAAAATATGTGATTTAAAACATACCTATAAATAAAAGGAGGTTAGTAATCATGTATTATAATACACAGACCGATAAATTGTATGATTATGCTTTAGAATCAGATATTGTATTGCAGAAGTTATTCCATATTAGTACTGAAAAATTAGATGGGAAGGTATTAAACCCCAGAGTTCCAACAAATTCATTAGTTCGTGATGGGTTTGAGGAAGGTAAGACTAAAAGAGTGTCCTTATCAACATCAATACAAGGATGTTTAGTTGGGTTATCGAGAAATCTAAAAGGTATGGAATTCTATATCTATATACCAGAAAAACATATATCGAAAATAAAAAGACCTACAATCAATGAAGTCCCAGACGTAAATTGTACTAATGAAGTGTGGGCTCTTGAGTCAGTACCTCTTAAATTATATAAGAAAATTCAAGTTACTACCGCTCAAGATAATCCACTCACATATAGATTAAACGAACATGAAATAGAAACTTACAAATGGAATTACAAATTTATTCCAATAACCTAAAAGGAGGTAAATAAATTATGTATTACAACATACAAACTGACAAATTATATGATGATGAACTTGCCATGGAATCATCATCGAGTAAAATGAAATTTCAAAATTTTTTAAATGATCATGGAATAAAACCTGGTGGTGGAAGTAAACATCGCGCATTTATTGGTTTCTCAGAAAAAGAACAGAAATGGTATGGGTGGGGTATAGGTAGTTGCGGATTTAAAATCGGTGACAATATTAAGAAGGGACACATTGTATACCCTAAAATGGGTGAGTGTGAATTAAAAACGTTAGAAGATTGTAAAATGGCAGCAATTTATTATTCTAGAGCCGTGCGGCAATAAAATAACTTATGCAAACTAAAAGGAGGAAATAAATTATGATGTATTATGATAAACAAACCGACATATTATATGATGGTGAATATGCTATGGAAGGGTTCTTAGGTAAGTTAAAGGATACTATAGCTACAATCATAGAGAAATTAATTCATAAAATAATTGATCTAGCTAGATTTATAAGTAAAAAGAAATCAATTGAAATTGATGATACGCAATTCAAAGAATTAAAACAGTCTTGTGGTATTAAATCAAAGAATATAAGTGAATTTAACTCTGTACTTAAAAAACTACATTCAGAAGCTCAGGATATAAAAAAGAGAATCGATACAGAAAAAGATGAAAGTAAATTATCTGAATGTAAAGAAGAGTTATCTACTCTAAGTAAAAAGATAAGTTTATTAACTAAAATATTATATTCTAATAAATCATCAAAAGATGATAATGAGAAACCACAAGGAGTAAAATCTAACGGTAAAGATGATGAATTATTAACTGATGCATTTCATAAGGCTCTTTCTTCAGGGAATGTGCGCAGTATGCGTATAATGATGAAAGATGCTCTACTGCTGGACCCATCATTTCATCTATTTAACGCAATGATGAAAGAAGCTAAAGGTATGAATGGTTTGTTTGATAAACATGACGATCGAGAATTAATTCTCGATAAAAATAAATGGAATGATGATTATATGAATATTTCTATGGTTCGGATTGTAGGGAATTTCTCACATGAACGATTACATAATCTTATGGCGGTGGTTCAATATTTAAGACCTGGTAAGAAATATACCCTAAAAGGAGGTAAATAAGTCATGTATTATGATAAACAAACCGACAAATTATATGATAATGAATCCGCAATGGAATCAGCATCAAAAAAGAAATCTAGTCTTGAGTTATTCAAAGAAAAACATGGAATTGTTAGTGTTCCGATGGATCATGCTTCTATTGGCTTCTCTGAAAAAGAACAGAAATGGTATGGGTGGTCACATCGTGCTATTCATGGACATAGCATTGGTGAAAAAATTAAGAAGGGTCATGTTGTATATAAAGCCCTTGGTGAAACTACATTAAAAACATTAGATGAATGTAAGAATGCTGCAATTGAATTCTCAAGAGCAGTTAGTTAAGTATTAAATATAGATAAGTATGAGATGTAATAATTCTCATACTTATCTATATATTATTTTAATGTAACTAATGATGATGTAATAAATATACAATAGGAGGATTTATTATGAAATTAGAATCAGAAGAATGCAAAAAAGCATTAAAGGAATATAAAACAACAAACGAAGTGGAAAAATTAGCAGTTAAAATATTATTGACAGATGCTTGTGAAGTTGTAAATATACCTGGGATGACAGATTTGACCGGTGAGCAGATCGACGAATTAGCAAGTGTGATAGGAGATATTAGAGATAACCTTGGTATTGAGTAAATAAAACGTTAAAAGAGGATAGATAGATATGAGGTATTTAATACTTCGTGTCTATCTTATAGTGATGTAACATTATAGGAGGAAATAGTCATGGTAAAATTTTTAGAAGCAGTCATTGATCAAAGAAATTACAGTAACGGAAGGTTAGTACCTGAAGCACAAATTAAAGCAAGGCAAGAATTATTGAAACTGAATAAAACTTCTTCAATTAAAGAAATTGAATTCTTAGCAGATTTGATAAATAATTCTAGATCGGCGTATGATGTTTTTGATGCTTTAGTTAATGGAGAATTGGATTATTCAGATCAATCCATCGAATTAAGTAAAGCGATTTTAACATTATATGTATTATCAGCAAAGGGATATTTTAAAACCCCATCGATTTTTACCCACCAAAGATAACTTCATTATTCACTAAAGGGAGGAACATAATATGAAAGAATTTATTATTATGCTATTAGATCCAAGCAATTACTTACCAGATAATGACCATATTGAAGGAGGGTTAACAGATGATGCATTTAGTAAAGCAAAGCAACTTCTATCTCAGATAGAAGTTGTAGGTAAAAATGAAGATGTATATTTTCTATCGACTTTATTGTATGATTCTACATCAGCTGAAGATGTTTTTAAGGAAATAAGCGGTTCTGTTAAAAACTATCAAAATCTATCAATGGATTTGGTTAACGTTGTTATCAATATAATGGTTGAATCTATCAATTGATAGATAGTGAGAGGAGATATTAAAATGAGCAAACGAAGAAATTTGAGTAGAGGTAATAAACGTCACGCTAAGAGAAGATTTATACAATTTCTTAAATATCTTGATGATAAAGGACGATTACTTTTATCGGGTGATTTTGATGGAAATCCTATTGTGTTTGATAACACAAGCAGGATAGTTTTACCAGTAGATGACGCTAGAGATTTTGATGGAGATGTATATCCGGTAGATAAAGTTTCGATATATATACGCTCTATGATAAAAGGATTCATATTTAGGTTCTGATGATTGTGGTGTAAAGACTTATGTAAGTGAAGAATGTTATTATAAATATCTAGAAGTTAAAGAAGATGGTTTATGTTGGTTTCATAATTAGGGAGGTATTTTTAATATGGGAAGAAATGAAGTTGTAGTAGATAAAGAATTATTTATTGAAAGAGATAAAGCAATTGAGAATATAATAAAAATTACTTTGGAACCAAAGAATTTCTCAAATGGTTCTTTAATGAATCAAATGTTAAAAGAAGCAAAATGTAATATTCAGTTTCTTAGAACGATAATGGGTGATAAAGATATTAGATTCTTGAGAAATCTAATCAAGGATGGAAGCACAAAGGAAGCATTTACGTCAATTACTTTCGCGTGCGACTCTAATATAATTTCATTTTATATGAAGAATAGAATTGAAAACTGTTCGTCATATATGGAATATACTCAAACTATTTAATGATAAATCTAAAGGAGAGGAACGAAAATGGAACTATGGAACCTTGCAACAAAACGTACTGTCGAAAACACTGATGAATATAGAAGTTTTTTATTAAGGGAAATAGTATCAAAAATATTTCCCTTATTGATTAATAAGGAACTCTACCATAATAACGGCACATTACTTGAGAAGCATCAATTTATCATATTAGATGCAGGTAAACGAATATTGAAATATGAAAAGAGATTTCCGAATGTCGATTACGTAAATAATTGCGATTGGGTATACGTGAAGAAACTCACTAATATAACAAAAATAAATGATATTGAATTGGTTACACTTCCAATTCTTGACCCGAACGATACTACGGTATCAAACAGTCTAAAATACACTATAATGACTGCCGTGTGTGCTGATATAACTTTTGAAATATAGCTATCAAACTACATAAAAAATATCAGTATACATACACTGATATTTTTTTCTAATAATTAATTTTCACTATACAATATGATATCTAATAATTTAATTATGACACCTACAATTAAATTAAAATATATTACATACAAAGGAGAGAAAATTATGAGAGACAAAAAAGAATTTATTCGGGAATATTTTCCAGATTTAAGAATAGAGGATATTCATTTCACACAGATAGATCTAGAGATTACCGATCTATCAATTGCTGACGTTTTACGAAATATAAATATCGTTTTTCCTATTAATAGTATTGATAGGAGTAAGATCGCAAATGGGCAGAAAGTAATCGCTATTTTATGTAAGAGTAAGTATTTATTCCCATTATCTGGAGTGATGCTTATTGTAGCTAGAGAAGATATTCAAATGAATATCATCTCAAAAAATTATATCGTTATTTCAATTAGCGAATCAGCTATTACAAATGGTGAAGATATTATTGAAGTGGTTGATAGTATATCAACCCATTTTATTAACGAATACTCAGAGAGTATTGAAAGTTTAAAAGATTTTTATGTTCGTTATTTATATAATAGCGAAGACGACGATGATGAATACTGATATTTGAAATAATAGTATCTGTATATAATTATATAGTAATAAACCATTCACGATTATAATTTATAGGAGGAATAACAAATGAAATCAAATGATGAAATGGAAATAATGAAAAAACTGTACTATAATGAGGTATATAGTTCATATATTCCAAGTAGTTCACCGTGTCCAGAGGACATTATAAAAGAGTCAAGAAACAATGTGAAAGATGAGCTGGTTCTTTGTACGAATAAAAAAGATTTACCATATATCAAATTTGCTCTATTCACTGAATTATCTATATTGCTAGATAATGGTACTATTACAATTGAAAATAGAAAAGATGTAGAATTTCATTCTGACAAAATACAGTTAGTTTGTGCAGCTTTTATTCATAATGATCAGGAAGTAATACTGTTAAAAACAAAGAAAGAAAGCGTAACCTATCCTGAGGGATCGTATACATTAATACAAGGTCATATTAATTTAATTGATATTAGTATGAATTTACACGATACAATAATTGCAAATATTAAAAGAGAAATAAGTGAGGAGATCCAATTAGTTCAAGATATTGAAATAATATCGGGTACCGATATTCAACCAGTGTATTCAACTACAACGGCATGTAATCGAAATCATTATGGTTTTATTGTACATATTAATATCCACTCGAGTTATGTACAATCTAATGAACCAGAGAAACATGATGCTATGTTTATACATAAGGATGAATTGTATACTCACTTTCGTAAATTGTGTCCTTGGGTAGTGTATTGCTTATCGGAGTATAGTTTTTTCAGAAGATAAATAAAAAGTATGGGGGGTAGTATCATCTTGCTCCCCATACTTTTTATTATTTTTATATAAGTCAACCTTAGTTGATATCTATATATAATAGTGGTAGTAGAGGGGAAGAAATTTATATTACATTATAAGGAGGATTGAAAACGACAATGAGTGAAGAATATGATAGTATTAGGAATGTACCAGATAATCGATTTCCTAATTTCTTATTTAATCCAATTCGTAACGTGTTTGAAAATGATATTTATGATAAAACATTTGACGAAAGTAACCCAGCAGTAATTAGAGCACATTCGATTAGAGGAAAGACAAAAAATCTAGACCGATATTTATCAGATGTAGAAGCATATGATAATTATATGCATTACTTAGCCGAAACTGAGGCGGGTGGAGATATACATTTATTAGAAAACTTCATCTCTTCGGATGAAGATGAAAATACATTCTATCTCCCAATTAAACCACGTTTAAAGAAAAATTCTCCAGCATATGAAATGTTGAAACTTGGTATACGCCCGTCCGTCAGGACAGAGCTTCCAGACTATGATGAAATTATCGAATTTACTGAAGCACAAAACCCAGCATTGCAACACATTGATGAACGGGTTCCCTATGATCCAACAAAGAGACCATCAAAAGAGATAAGGAAAGAAGTTAGAAAAGTATTTGAAACTGCTGCTAGAAATAATAGAATCCGTGGTTTATACTCTGGAGAATCTGTCAACGATTCACTTGAATTACTCCGAGGATTTATTAGTAATTATGGTGCAACTGCATATGATGCAGAGGGTGCTAAATATGGAGAACTTTCTATATCTGAAATGATTAAGATGGAATCCAATGAAAAGTATGATATTGGCATAAACAAAGACCCTCTGGACACTAAAGTCAAGGTTGCGCATAACGGAAGAATTGTTTCGAATAGAGAAGAACGTAATCTCGAAATTATGAAAATACTTTATCAGGCATCAGGTATTGAAACTGCATTTGATGTTAGTAAAGGAAAAGGAATGCGTAAATCAGCAGTGAAGTTAGCTATGCGAGAGGTTGGTATTGTTGATCCTGTCGGTAAAGATGATGTGAAGAAATTCAAAAAGAAAGAAAAGAAAAGAAAGCAGATGCTTCAGGCTAATCTACGTGGTAATCAAGAAATTGCTAGAACCTTATCCCGCAATAGATTCAACTTTGATGATAACGACGATATTTTAGCAATGAACTTAGGGGAATTATTTAGAGGTAAATAAAGGAGGTTACTGCAAAGATGTCAGATGAAGTTAGATATAAGATAAAAGAAATATTCTCCAAGGAAGTAATAAAAGAATTATATGCATTAGCATTAGGTGTTGATATTCCAGATAACAATGATAAAGCAGTCATGTTATCTGGAATATTAGATAGAGAATTTGGTGCTGGCGTGTTTGAAGAACTTGGTACAGGTACCAACCGTATCGCATATTTATATACAAGGGGAGGTTTTGTTGTAAAGATTGCCTTAGACCGAAGGGGTTTCACTGATAACTGGGCTGAGTTCAAACGTAGCCCAGAATTACAAACCTATTGTGCAAAAGCATATGAGTCTAATATGCTTATTTTAATTAGTGAATATGTCGTCCTTATGACTGAGGACGAATTTGCTAATTCGAGAAATGAAATTTTAACCATCCTTGAAGATATATCTAAAGAGTATATCATGGGTGATGTTGGTTACAATAAGAAGAACCGATGTAATTTCGGTTATCGTGATAGATCAAAAAACATTGTTATATTAGACTATGGTTATGTTTACCCAATGATCAATCAGCAGAAAGCAATGACTTGTCCACGGTGTAAACATCCGATAGAATATACACAAAATTACGATGCTTTCATATGTACTAATCATAACTGTAAAAATCAATATACGTTTATGGATGTAAGAAGACGAATGCGGTTAGATTATGAGAACTTAGAAGACCAAATGATTAGTGAATTAACTAGTCTTGAAATGCCTGATATGACTGACGTGAATTTATTTAATAAGAGAGGATGATTTATTATGAGTAAAACATTAGAATTCGAAAGATATAACAAGAAAAAAGATATGGGTGACGAGGATTACAATTTCTGTGTTGGTGACGTCTTTCATTTATCTAGTAAAGACTCCAAAGACTTCGACATTATATACATCAATCTTCCAGGGAAGGAAGAATTTGAAGAAGCTATCGTCGATTTTATTAAAGAGCACAATGATTGTATTGTGTTAGTTAGACTTCCAAGAGAGCCCAAGTATCAAGAAATTAATTTTGAAAACTTCTATGTGGAAGCAGGGTTTGTTTATTCCAATAATCAGATTGGTCATTATGATGATTTATTTACCATATTACTAGCTAACGAAATTGCAAAAGAAGTTTTACCTGAAGAAGTTTTTGATCATTATCTAAATGTACCAATCTACTTGGATCCTGCAGTAATAAACGCATTAGCCGATCCCGGTGAGATTAGCTGAGTAAAATCGCATAATATAGATAATTAAACGAGGAGTGATAAATCATGGCAGTTACAAAATCCAATAATGAAAAGTTTAACATATTTTACAGTAAATGTGAAATGGACAATTCAAATCCGATTCCAGAAATCACATTGAAAAGATTATTTGGTCAATACAGGGATATTTATAATCTCGGTGTTGACTTATGGAATACTGGCGATTATACCGATTGTAAGATATTAAACAAATTCGAAATGGATTTGAATAATGTTATTTCGAGAGATCTTGGATATCGTCGATATCTTTTAGATGAACTTGTTAAGATGGTGATTATAAAATTCTTCGAAGATCGCGATTCAAACGAAACGGGTGAATTATCACACCTTACAAGAAAAAATGATCATCTTATCTTGCAATTTACAAGCAGCAATATCACTATTACTTCTAATGGTTATGTAGGAATTTCATCATTGATTATGGGTAAGGAGTATGTATTGCCATTATCATGCACAGATTCAATTCCAGAAGATTTTATCAAAAATGCTACAGAGAATCTTATCTCTGTGATCCTTCATGAAAAAGATGGTTATTGTGAATTACGTATCGTGTGTAATAACTGTGTATAAATATCCATATATAATATTAGTGTAACCGTAAATGTATTTATTAGGGAGAGGAATGGTTTATAATGATTTTTATTATTTCAAAGGAGTTTTTCGAAAAGAAGGGCGAGAAATTAGTCGCAGAAAGAGATTACTTAATAATTGATGGTACAGGCGCTACGTCTTCATCTATAGCAGAATTAAACGGTGCTATGAAATGTACCGCATTTGATTTTCCTGACCGTTTAATTAAGAAACCAGAAGATGCTCAGATGAAGTATGGTTTCGGTATTGATTATGGCAAGAAACAAAAGAAAGTGTTAAAGAAACATGTAAAATCTCCAGAATTTATTCAAGAGAGCATTGCGAGTATTGAGGTGCTCCTGGAACGGAAATCTGATATCAACATCTTTATCGTGGTGAAAGACAAGAAACATAAAAAGATCGGAAATACAATCGCAGAATCAATCAACGGTCTTGTAGAAACTGCAAGAACTGAAGTTGCTGTCTGCTATGGTAAGGATGACTTGAAAGAAAACAAAAAGCTGCTGAATAAGAAGATGAAAGGGAAAGATCTGGAAAAACTTGCAAAAGTTGTAAAATCAATCAAAAAGAAAAAAGAATTAGATTAATCTAATTCATGATAGTGGGTATAAAGCCCACTATCATTTCTTTTGTCCGAGGAGGTAGTAATATGTTTTATATTAATAAAGCGTACAGTATAATCATTAATGCATCTATTGTAGAATACGATATTAAATCTGCAAATACATCAGTGATGGAATACTACAATCTATTACCACAAACAAGAATTGATATGATTAAGTCGCTAAGTAAACAGGAAAGGGTTGTAAAGATTGGAAAGATGATGGGAAAGAATTTAGATTTCTCAAAGAAATTAGAAGCTTCATTTAATGATATTCTGGAAGAATTCCTGAAGTGTAATAACTTATCTAAAGAAGATGATATAATATCAATTAAGAGAGATGCTGCATTTGTATTGAATAAGGTACCTAAAATTATCGATTTTGGTGATTGTGTACATTTCTTACCGAAAAACTCATATACATCATATCTATACATAAACGGATATGAAATTTATTATAGTTTAAATAAGATTGATGTTAAAGGTATATCAGATGAAGTTATAGCTTCTAGAGATATAGGGATGCTAGACTTCTTCAAAGAATTCTTTGAGATAGCGGAGGGGAGTAACTATAGTGTACCTGAACTTTCTATTTACTTGCAAGAATTCGTGACTCTCTATAAGAGTAGGGAGCTTGATAAATCGTACTATAGAGAGTTCAATAGTGAAGCAGTATATCGAATACGTGTTGGGGATAGAGAGGTACTATTGAAATCTATTTCTGATTCTAATATCGATGATATTGATATTAGTTATAATTATATCAATATCATTCTACCGTTGATTCGGGAATTAATATAAAACATACTGGGAGTGATAAAATGGTTAAGTCAATAAATAGTATTGCCAGGGTTATACATTCGATTAGCGATACTATGGCTGGGTTAGGAATCGAGAAGGCGACATACATTTTAGATGATATAACGCACGGTGGTCAAACACTTGCATCTGTTAAAGTGGATGGAATAACACTCGATTCTACAGAAGAAGAGCGGAAAGATGAGATGTATAAATTTATTTTTAAATTTGAACCCATAATTACAATATATTGTAATCATATAGATTCCTTCATTGATGATTTATGTAAAGATTTGGATAAATGCAATGGTGCTATAAGAAAATATTTAAAAATGGCATGTCTTGAAAATGCTATCGTTCATGAGATGAGACACCTCTACCAATTCATTAATAATAAATTGATAGAAGATGACGTCGATATCATCGTTAACGATGAAAAGCGGAGTTATGGGTTTAAGTTAACACCAGAAACTACTTATGAATTTGAATGTGATGCAAATGAATTCATGATATCGAAAATAGAAAAAACTACTTTGAAAGATAAGAAAATAAAACAATATCTTTCAAAGTTAGAATATAATAACATACTCCTTTCACTTAATAAAGAATATGAGAGTGTGTCAAAAGAAATCAATTCGATAAATTCTGATGAATTTGTAGAGAAGTTATCAATTTATACCAATAATATTAGATACTGGTATAATAGATTAAATAAGCATATAAAAAATAATTATTAATAGGAGGATAAGAATATGAAAACGAAAAAATATGTAACTATTATTGATAAGAGAGAGATAATCAAAACATCATCATGTGGTATTGATAATGTATATAACAAACCATTACCCAAGATATTTGATGACGCATTATCTAAACTCCCTAAAGATGATTTTGACATCACTTATAATGGTATGAACTATATCATGGGCGGAGTCGGTATCGAACTCGTTGATGATAATCGGCAGATGCCCTCATTTATGACGCCCTCAGCTGAGTATTATGATTTACTAAGAAAAATCGGTTTAAATATTGTCAATCCTCTAATCCTTAACTGTACGGATGGTGCCGTTACGGATAGTAACATTGTGGACAGTGTTGTAAGTATTTGTCAGACTGCACATTCAGTTGATTATGCTGATATTAAAATGAAAGTTTTGTTTAATAATATGGCGAATATAAACAATAACCAAATTTACAATAATGATCAAATGATAGAGAATGTTAACCCATCACGACGCTGCTATAAATGCAAAGACAGCAATAAGGGGATTATTGATTTTTCTGATCAGTTTACTCATACAATTAGTGAGGCGGGTGTTGTGACTATATCATTAAATCCAGAAAATGCTATATGTATAGATGAAGAGGTTATTGCTATAACCGATATCATTTTATATGAGGATATGGGCGATAACGATATTTATATTATAAGAGCTCTATCTATTCTGGATGAAGTATGGGTAAAGGGTGATAAAACTTCTTCACATAGCCACTGTAAAAAACATTTATCATTTTCTATGATAAATATGTAAGAGACATAAAATCTAGGTAGACGTGTTGTCTACCTAGATTTTTTATATATTCTTTATCTTTTTTTCTAAATATTCTTTAGTCATTGAGCAAATAAGCTCAATTATAGCATCCTCATTAAAGTACAGTGATGCCTTTATGAAGAATGGTGGTGACAGTGTTTTTATTACATGACTCGTTAAGTCTTTATAGTAGTTTTCGAATGTTGCTGAAGATAGGATACTGTGATCATCTTTGAATATATTATTCTCATAAATCGTAAACTGAATTTCAATCACAGTATTTAATGCAGATAATATATCGTTAAGTGTAAATACAGTATTTTTATCGTATCTTGGATCAGCCGAAACTGCGTTGTAAAAGAATCTAGCTAAAAAATATGTCAATGTACATGATGCAAATAATATGTATAAATCAAGACAATTCATATTAATTCCCACCTTTCACTGTATATAATGTTGGATAAGGACCCCTAAATCTTCCTAGATAGTATTGAACATATTTATCATATTCGTCAAATAAATCGGTTGAGATGACTTTATCTTCATTTACGTCAATAACACCAGCAGTCCACCCAGCATCTGTAAATAACCGATGGAAATGATATTGCTCTGTTTTGATGTCAATTACTCTACCATATTTATCACATTTAAGTTCCATAGTATCTGTAAGTGATGTGGAAAGTAATACGCTGTTATTCAGCGGATTGTATGTAAACGTAGTCGTTCCGTCTACGTTGTCAAATGCTTTCACTTTGAGTACACCAGTTGAGTAATATAACGATTCGCCATAAAATCGGTTTTTTCCTTCTACCATATCGAAATATACTTTTACTTTCCCTTTATTCATATACTGTATCCGCTCTACCGTACTATGTTCTTGATCTTTAAATCGTCTTTCGATTAATCGTCCTTCTTTATCATAATCATATACCTCGCTACATATAACCCCTTTTTGGTTATACTTAATTACCTTTCGGTAGTTTCCATTTTCTAGTTCAAAAATACTTTCTGTTGATAATAATGATTTGATTTTACTATGCATTTTATTTCCTCCTTATACCAATACTGCAGATATACATTCTGCAGGTGCATTATTTTTCCCACCATATAACAAATATGCTTTCTTAATAGCATCTTCCTCGTTGGTGGCGTCTATCAATTTAGGTTCCTCCTTGATTAAGGAGTCTAAATTAAACCAAAGAATTTTATAATGATTCATTATCGTTTCCCCCCTTTGCTTGATATATTTAAACATTCTTTTTTACCGTACTCTTTAACTATAGAGTCGTAAATTTCTTTTTCTGAGGTTACTTTATTTGCAATCTCAATTATAGATAGTGAAGTAATTGGACTTTCGGGTCCTATTTTACTTCCCTCTTTACATTTAGATGATAGGTGCTTTAATCCACCTGTTGTTGTTTTGCAAGTATCTGGTGCTTTCATTGCTAATGGTGGTATAATTATAACTCCCATTATTTAACTCACCTCCTTTTTGTTCTATTAATTGATATGTTATTATACTAAAAAATATTTACCAGAAGACATTGTCTTCTGGTAAATAGATGTGTTTATTATCTAAAGTTTTTGCTAATTGATTTAGAAATATCGTTAATAGAATTAGCCGCCGAAATAAAGATTTCGGAGAAATGCATCGATTTCGATATCAATGTTTTTTCATTACTATTTTCTAATAGGATATTCAATATATTTGATATATTCTCATTTGATGCTTGAATTGAACTGATATACACACCAATCGATTCTTTGTTGATAGAGATAATTGCACCTGACGATGATGATTTAATCATGGCGTCTCTGTCTCTATTCAATGCATTGATATCATCTTTAAATTCTTTGATGGTATCTGCATATTTAGAATACGTATCTTTTGTTAGCTTTTCGATAAATTCATCATCGATGAATTTGAATTTATCTACGAATCTTCTACAGGTTTTAAAATATTCTTCATATAATTTGATCGATTCGACTGAATTTCCTAATGCCCCTGAAGTAGATTTTGTATAATTTCTAGCAGTTTTTAAAAGTTCGTCACCTTTAGGTTCTCTGTAAATCGATTTCCCATCTACAAAATATTCGGTAATCTTCTTCACTGACGTTCTCTTAATATGTTTTGTATATGTGGATTTTAATACAGATTCAGCTTCCATTGCTGGATCCGTATTAAATTTGTTTTTGTCTACTTCTTTGTCTTTGTTAATAATAGTAGAATCGTCACCGATAACAATGTCGGATTCTTTTATATATTTTCGAATAGGGTTATGAGGCGTAATAACTGGCTTGAATTTAAACTTCTTAATTGCTTTGATGATATTGATCGCCAATTCGTTTCTATCATCTTTTCCACAGAATTTGAAATACTTAATCGCATTTCTTACCAGTTCTACATCATTCAATGGATATTGTCTTTTAGCACGAACACCGAATGCAGAATCAGGTAAATCCGATCTTTCTTTTTCATTTATACTTGCTTCCATTGCAGTGATGAGAAGTGATTCGAAATCGATCGCTTTCGGTAATATATTATCATTCATATAGATCTCTAATATATTGAAATTTTTCTCTACAATCGGTTGAATCTCTCTATGATCCTCACTAATACTATTAATGAATTTTTCACTATCTTCATCGTAATCAGTTCTCCCATTACGCAAATATGAATATCTCATGGTATATCTTACCTCCTCTATATTGTAATATTCTTTATTGATTCCGCTGTTAAATCAAGTGCACCGTCGTGATATGAATCATTTGTTTTGCACATGTACACGTAATTCCAAATTTTGTATTTATGTTCATCATTCAAATATTTTGAATATTTATTAATAAATTCATTTAAGTTACCAATTCCTTGTTTAATATTGATGAACACGTCTCTGTTATGAATCGCTTCATGATTTGTTACTGCTGCCATTACTACAGATACACGTAGTTCGAAATGTTCTTGAATAACTGTATCTGCAATATAAAATGTGCTAATTGGTTTACAATTATCGATAAAATAATTAAGAATAATTGAGCAGTAATCATATAAAGTTAATAGAGGTCCATGATGCATTTCAATTTTTGCATCTACATCAAATATATTTGATGTAATTTGGCAGAAATTGATTCCTAAAGTATTTCTAATATAATCTACAAATACTTTATACTCTCTACTTCTACGAACCATCGTTTCACATTTTTTAATATATTTATTATAGACATCTGTCTCCTGTAATGATTCTCGATCTTTATACATAGTCAACATGTCTTCTGGATTATTTTTATCCACTACGGATTTCAAATAGTCCCCACAGTATTTAATATTTGGTATTTTCATAAGCATAATCTCCTTTCTCTTGCTTTAACTTATTGTTAATTTAGAGCTGTGTTCAAGACAAAAAAAAAAGAACAGAGATATCTCTGTTCTTTTTTAATTTATTTGTCGTGGATACGTATGTAATTTTTAATAAATTCATTGCTCAGTCCATTACCATTAGTATCAAACTGACTGTAAATCATATTAGTAATACTTTGGATATTTCTGTATTCATCACTTATCATAGATGAATGTGCAATTCTAGTTGGTACGCCATTTTCACTGCGTAGTTCATACATGATAGATACGGTTGCATTATTTGCATTTATCAAATATTCTATATCGTATTCTCCATTCATAGAGATACATGATGATATTTTTAATATATTTGATGTTGGTGTGATTTTAACAAAAGTGTCTTCGTGATCTGGTACAAGATGATATCTTTCATCAAATACCAAATATACTGATTTGTAATACAGTCCATTGATTTTATTGTAGCTAGTCTGCATAGAGCGTATAAACACCCCACCATCACTCATAACTTCGATATCTGGTAAAACCCAATCGGGTAATTCAGTAGTATCGAGTTGGTTATTACGTGCTAAATCATATAGCGAAATAACTTCGTGTCTTTCGTTGAACATTGATCTTTCGATTGCTAAACTCATAATTTTATTCCTCCCTTATATAAGAACTATTGATACGCACATTACCGATATTAAAGTATATATAACCAGAATTAGTGGATGATAAGAAGTAAGTACTGACACCTTTCCGTCTAATCCTTTGATTTTACACATAATTTCAAACAGCTTTTCATTGTTAACGTCAATAGTTGCGAATTCGTTTCCAAGTATCATATCTGTAACATCGTTTCGTTTGATTGTAGATAGTATAACCCAAATGTATCTAAGCGTTATAACGTGAAAAATAACCACTGTTAATATGTATATTAACAAACTGGATAGATCATGTGACAATATACCAATTGTCACAATAGACATTAATACCATGATGATGGTATATATTATGCCTTTCTTTGTATACTCATATGTTTTTGCTTCTAGTTCTTGATAGTAATTAATCATTATCTTTACTAACGGGTTTGACATATTCCATTTATTCATCATAAGTTATCACCTCCTGTATTTATTCCTATGTCGTATATACAATATTTATTTAGTTAATAATATGATTATAGTTGGATATGCAAAACTGTAAATTATTAATATCGTTGGGGATAATGTACATTTTATAAGCGTGTCCATTTCTACAAAATCTAAAGATATCGATCTAGTTCTCACGACCTCTGTTATATAGCGCTCTATCCTTTTCGTGTAAATATTAACTATTATTAGCTTAGTGATAATAGTCATATATACTATAACTAATGTAATACCTAATATATATAACCTATCCTGTGGAATCTGGATGAAATTAGTAACATACATCATATAAAGTGAAAATATTACTTGAACTGTAACACCTATAGCCCATGCGTTAAAAAGCCCCATCTCTCGATCGGTAATCGCTTGTTTAATACTTAAAAAACTAGCGAGGGTGTGGTTATCTTGTCTAGGTTCATTTTTATTTGTCTCCATTATAGTTAGATCTCCTTTTCACATGAATCTTCTTATCCCAGTCATAATTTGTCTTTTGATGTTGTTCTTCTGCGCTTTCTTTTTCAATTTCATCAATTACCTTTTTTAATAAGGTATTAATATCTTCATCAGAGACTTTCTTCATATAATCCTCCCTCTTTTAAAATAGATTGCATTATCATATTATAAATATTGATCGTTTCTCCGTAATTTAACATAAAATCATTTTTGTGCAAGGACCCTTTATAAAGGAACTCAATCTCAACAGAGATCATCCCATTTACAATTGTGAATATTCTGATGATGTCAGGTGTTGCTATACATATTGGAAGAATTTCTATCACTTCATTCCCTTCATAACTTCCAATGTTCGTATTTGGTAATAGTGTGCCATCTAAATCTTTTTCCACTGATAATATATTGATAGTGAAATTAGTAATATAATAAAATATATAATACTCCTCCCTAGATAATATATGAACATGTTCAAAGCTTGGATATTTAATTAGAATATAATCAAAATCAAATGGTAGTTCTGAATCGGTAGAATAACCGGTCCATTTATTCCCAGTCATTACAATGAAATCCATTTCGTTAAAATCAGCTACATGTGTTTTTATATTAAGCTTCTTTAGTATCTTATCGGACATTAAAGAAATTTCTCGATCTTTATCCCTTAATATAAAATTTTTGAGATATGGTTCGTCAATATAAATCTCTGATAAATATGCTACTGATTCAGATATATTATCCATAAGACATTGTAATGGGTCTATGGAATAATATCCATTGTAGTCATTGATCGTTTGCTCTGAATGAATGGTTACAATATCTACTCCACATTCATTATTACATAATCCTATATCGATAATAATCTCAACAGGTTTTATGTTTCTAATAAGTTTCTTCACTTTTACTATAGTATATACATTGCTTATAAATGTGGTGGATATATTGATTATAATATATCCACCACTAATATTTAGTAAATTCTTTTTCTTTACCGCCTTTATGTGACCATCATCTAATAAATGAATCATTTTAGATCTCCTTTCTTTATCGTTCGTGTATATATGAAAGGCATTGGAATACGTCTGAAAGTTGTATTGGATATCCTAAGGTTCCATAGATATCATAATCTCTTTTATTTTTAAATAAGTTCATTTCACATATAACTGAAAAATCATAACCTACATTCCTTTCTGTTAAATTCTTTATAATAAAAAGATTTATATTAAAGAATAATAAATACTCTATCAACTCTCTTATTCCTGATATTGAACAAGAAATTGAATCATACGATTCAACCTCCTCACCCAACTCATCAAATATTTTACTTAACGAATGTTGTGTTGCTGGTAATGAAGGTATATCCATATTATTAATATACGTCGTTATATTACACCTAATACTCGTTTCTTTAATATATTTAAAATACTTTGCATATCGAGTGTCCATACAATGATACATATTTACACTACTTAGCGGTATTGCAATGAGTCCATCGTTAACAATATCCTTATTGGACGATATGTCGAGATATTGCCAACTTTTTTCATTTATGATAATTGAGAGTTCACATAATTTTTTATTATCTTCGATATATTTCACATGAAAATAATCTGTAAATTTACTGTAACACGTTTCAGACAGACAGAAACCATCTTGCATTAGATGGTCATTGAATGTTCCATCCCCTTTACGTTCTACCTTGATTATATCCTTACAATATCCTGTTTCGATAGTTAACTTAAACCATAAGAAATCTAACAGTGTGACATAACAATCTCCCTCTGATATAATAGCGTTGTACGTTACTATCATTGATATTATGAATACATATAGCTTCAAGAATCCGTCTAAACCTTTATGTATTACTGTATAAGTTTCCTGAGGTGCTTCCTCTATTTCGTCATAACTCATAGCTACTAAAAGTGTTAACTGATACTCCATTTTGAATGTCATTTTTTCTACTGCTATTAATACTTCAACATTCATTGGGATATAGCTATTGAATTCTTCGATGGGTACTAATGCTAATTGATATTTCTTTAATTTATTACCTTTTATATCTTTGACTGAATGAACAAAATCTACTTTTCCATCTTTTCTTAATAAAAGTATATCGGTCATTTGTTTTTCATCCTCCTATTATAAAAATATATAAATACAACATTTATATAAACTCTTGTGTTTCAATTACATAACCTCTATTTTTGATAACTGAATTACATAGGCTTTGAAAAAATATGCCGATGAACTTTAATATAAAAAGGTTCATCGGCATATCTACCGTCAATTTAAACTATGAAAGGACTGATAATTAATATGGCTATGACTGAAATTATGAAATTTAAACGATTACATTATAACATTGGTGATTTGATATATGGGCCCAAAGGTCCAGAAAGAATTGCTGCATTCAATGAAATTATTTCGTTCTATAAAGAGAAACTTAAAGCTATTAACGGTAAGATTATTTATGCATATCTTACTCCTGATGACACTGAACGAAATAGTACAAAATTCGATTTTTGTATTGTTATGAAGATCCGTAATGAGCAAGGACATGAGATTATCCTTATTGAAACACCTATTAGATATTCTGATAAATGTATTGCTAGTTTTGTAGCTTGTAAAAAAGCTAATAAATTAGAAGATTACTATTACGAAACTATGAAATTATCATGTAGATTAACAGCTAAATCATTCAATGAATATATTGAAAATATGTGTGATCTTTCTACTGATGCTTCTTCTGCCAATTATTGGAAATTGACTAAAGGTGTTAATATCATATTAGAAAAGTTTGCGGACATATCTATGAGATATATTCCTTCTCTTTACCAGAATCAATAAACACTATAAAGATATATGTATTCTTCTATAAAATTAGAGGTTACATATATCTTTATAGTGTTTTGTCATTTCTATTGCACTCATTGCCTTATCTCTTATATTAAGATATTCGTAGATGTTACATGATAGGATTGTATTAGAGTATTCATAGCCTACTATCACATTATCCATCTTCTTTCTATTGGATAAGGTTTTTACTAATTGATTTTTACTTTCTTTTAAAGATGATAATAACTTATCGTTAATATTACTATTAGTAGATTCTATTGCTATGATCGTTTTACTTATATTTAATATCGTTTCTTCTGTACAGTGTATTGCTTCTTTGTATGAACTATTGATGATACTAATATCTATACTTGGTAATATACATGAATTACATTCATTTGCCATAATATAATCTTCTATATTATAGATAGAACCTAATATATGAATATCAAATAGATTTGGATAATCTTTTATAATATCCTCTATTAAGAATATTGCATAATCTATACTTTCTACTTTTCTTATATTCTTCATATAATCTATTAAGAAATTCTTCTTATTAGATATCATGATTGGTATCACCTTATGATCCATTTTAATAATACATACTTTATCTTTTCTGCTATATTGATAATTCATATTTATCATAATCCTTTCTCTTAATCTCTCTTTAGTTAATGAATTCTTATAAATATAATATATCTTTTCATTTTATTAGTAAGAATTCATTATATAGTATATATAATATTAGAAAGAACTTTATCATTCATTAGATAAAATTCTTCTTTCTCCTATTATATATACTATATATTCTTTTTTTATTCTTTGGATTCATATTGCTTTTATTTGGTTAGTAAGGGACTTTCCTTCTCAGATTTCCGATTTTTTATTTTCTTTTTCTTATTAGTTCCCCTCCTTCACCAGACCCCATTCTCCCCTATAACTAAACTATCACTCATACATATTCTTTTTCTTTTTTATTAGTCTGCCGGTTAAGGTGCCTATTCATCTCCTGTCATCTCCTATTAAGCGTTCTACTTCCTCCCAAGCCAAGGTTATAAAAAGATTCTGATTATTAAAAATCAGCAAAGTTATAAATCTTATTTATACTTCTCGACCCGATCGTCGTATTCGTCACTCTCTATGTTGAGGTCCCTCACGAAAAATCCTAATTCATCCTAATTCGAATTAGACTAAAATGACTTGATCTGTTATAATGATTATATTACTACAATCAAAATTCCAGTATCTTGATATACTATAAATCGTATAAACACATACCGTATAGAGTCTCATTTTATTCGTGCAGTCTGCAAATATTTCAAATCGTTTCTGCTTATAAAACAGTCGTATTCTACGCATACTCACATTTGGATTTATCTTTTATTAATTCTATGTTGATGAACTAAATAAAAGATAATGAATATAAAGTTTACTTATAATAACATAAACTTCACTAAAAGAAATTGTTGCTAATATGTAAATAATTCTATATCGTTTATTATCCAATACTGCAATAAATAATTCAATAAAATTATGATAGTTTAGTCATAGGGGCCCCCTACCAAGATACTCTCTTTCGAAAGTCTTTGTGTTGGATTTCGCTATAACTATTAAATTATCAGTGTAGAAATGTCCATTCCTTTCGGAAGCACTTTTACCGTTAATATAATTCTATTATACAACTTAGGACGGATCTCTAAATGTTGTATAGAATAAATCATCATCTCCAAAACAATCAGTCGTTCTTCAATGATGTACTTATCCCAATCTTATACGATACCCTGATCTTTTTGAAATTACTTTCAAAATATTCGAAGATATCTTAATAATAAGAAAATGTTGTTCTTATTATTTTCAATAAGAAGATTATATCCCTCTTATAAGTCCCTATTTATGTCCAGATGGGTTCCACTTTTATACATTTTGACCATACTCTGATCCCGCAACCACCTTTATAGGAGTTTCTACTTGACTTGATGTGATATTACTAGTATATTCTCTCTAGTTCTTTTATGAATACTTATAAAAACATTTAGTATCAATAACGTCCACTGAGAAAAAGGGTATTTCCCCTCACAGAGCAATTAGTCTCTTACAGTATTCTCTACTAGCCTGCCGTTTATAACAGGATTACTCTTCTGAAATTCAATAGCCGATATACGGCTTACAATTATGTTGAGGCTATTTATTTTTTTACTAACCACACAATTTGGTGTACATAATGTAAAAATTACATCATTATAAAAATATCATGAACATGTAATTAATCTTCCCATTTTAATTTCGTTTGGTATAGATAAAATAAGAGATAACCGATTAAGGTTATCTCTTATTTTAAGTGTGTTAATATCATTGAATTAATTATTTAGACACTTAGATACAAATTCACCTAAATCCATTCCATGTTTTACATTTTTAACTGTAGTGAATTCTAATTTTGGGTATCTTTTATAACTAGATTCTTTTTCATGTATTTTAACTATACACTCTTTTAATTCTTTAACTGATTTAAATGGTCCATGGATTCCCTGTTGGTCACCCCACGCATTCTCGAACCAAAATATCATATTATTATGAAAATAGTATAATAAACTATGTGTTTTTGCATTGGTTGATTCATCGTCGTTATATTCAATAAAAAATATCGTACCCGTTTTGTAATTTTTAAATAATTTCCTAAAGATGCTTTTTTCAAAAATTACTTGATCGTGACATGAACCTCTTCTATTTTTATAAACTTCCTCAGCACTCATTAAATGAGTATAATCAGAATAATGAATATTCGATTTCATCCAAGAGGAAAAATCTTTAATTGATTTAATATTATTGAGAGAATCATCTTTAGAAAACGACTCCAGTGCATAATTAGTTAAATGATCAGTTTGTATATCGTAATACATGTCATACCCCCTATTTATCCTGATCTTCTTCTAAGTAGATTTCTTTTGTTAATCTTTTTAGATAGATCATGATTTTATTTGCAAACATCATTGGAATTACAGATACTGTCTTCCTTGCTTCAATTGCAAACGGTGCGATGAAAGATGAAATTTCTTCATCTGGTTCAAACTCACTATAAGCTTCTTGTCCCTCTGCGACTACATGTGAACAAATACCTTTCAATGCCGCTTCATGGGTATATTTATCACCCTTTGCACCAATATCTTTATATTTAATATAAAATTTAATGATAATTCCATCAGGAAGATATACACCGTCAATTTTACCTAATGCGTCAGGTTTTACTTTACCTGCAGTTTCAGTAATATGATAATTACATTTGTAAAACTTATAATCTGATGGATTTTTATGTTTCTCTAAAATTTCCTCTTGTTTCTTTATTCTTTTTATATAACTCTTCACTATTTTCTGTAAGGATGGAGACATCTCATTGACATCTGCACTATATGCAATTTTGATATCTATAATCTCTCCACCATGTTTTGCTTTGATTGTAGATGAAAACGATTCAACGATATCTTCTCCTAGAATATCTCTAATCTTTGCGGCAATATCACCAATATCTGGATCATCGCGGTTTTCATCGAACTTGATAAGAGGATCGCCTGCTTCTACAATATCGCCAATAGATGCAATAAAATCTACCGACGTTTCTTTAATTATATTAATTTTCTTTTCTTCTGTCATGAAAGTAGCAGACATATGTGCTAACTTATTTGTGATAGGTACACTATCTTCAAATAAATCGTAGTTTGGTAGTATTGCAACCTTTATCAAATTTCCTAGATTTAGAGAAGCTGATAAGTCATCGTTGTTTTTTGTAAAAGCTTTTGCATCGTAAGCAATAACTTCGCCCTTTTTGACCTTATCACCAACCACCTTAGTAGTTGCCATTGTACTATCAATATAAAAACCAGAAGATGCGTTTTTCTTAACCGTAATATTTAAGTTAATTGCCTCTTTCTTTCCACTTTTATATTCAATAATCATGAAACCACTATCAATTTCGATAATTTTTCCATCTTCCTCCGCAGTAACAATAAAATCTTTGGATAAATAATATGGAATAACTGCTTCGAATTTATTACCAACTATTACTGGCGATGAATCTTCAGTCATAATCATGTATTTTGATTGCTTATATGCCATAGCAGTTCTAGCACCATCATCATGAGTTACGCCCATAGGAGTTATTAATTCTGCGGGTGTTAGGAGGTTAGCGGAAGAAAGACTATTGACATCACTAATTGGGGTAATGTCCATATACCCTCTAGTGCTTGTGATATTTGGTTCCAATGTTAATTGTCGTACAATCCCAACGCCAGCATCTGGGCTTGTTGAAATACCGACAATACCAATCATACCATCATCATATGCACGTTTTTCTAAACTATATGATTCATCTAACTGGTTACCACGTTCTCCCTTTGTAGTAACACTGCGAAGTTTTTCAATCTCTAGAATCGGATTCAACGATGACGTATTCTCCATCAATGCAGTTGCTTTTATCGCACTCATAACTTCACCAACACCGATGGATATTTTTGTCGGTGCTTTTTTATGATGAGTTTTTCGGTACTGTAGGTATGCACTAGTTATTCTAGTATAAACCGCTTCAGCAATCAATTCGTTATTTCTTAATCGTCTATTTATAGACGGAGTCTTGTTTTCATATGCGGTTGTGGTTAACAGTTGATTTGCATATATCATAATTTCGGTTAATGTTAACGGTAATTTGTAATCGATAAGCACCTCACGAGTAATCGAATCAATCATAAAATCCTTATACTGATCCCAGCTATACGCGACAGTACTCCATTCATATTGCTCGGACAAGATATTGACATAAGTCGCTTCATCGTTTAAATCATCCACATTATATTCAGAAAGAGATGTCAATAAGTTTAATCCGTTCATTAGCAATGAATTCTGTAAAGGTTTTCTATCCCATAAAATTACTTTATCTAATAAAACCAATACCCCTTTTTCATTTTTGTCAAAAGCAGGGATCTCGTCTTTATTATAAACATCGTAATTAATTTTAGCTTTTCGCATAGTTTCATTGAAACCGTCGCAGTATAAAAGAAAAAGAATAAGAGGAACAGCCTTCTTCATGATAACTAATTCATTGTACATTAACCGTTTAGCAATATTTTTCTTTTTGATTATCTTAATATCCGCAGGATCCATTTTTGACAAAATCTCTTCACCAAATGATTTTCGATCATCTTCGTTAGAAATTGTCACAGTGAGAACCTCTCTAGTGGCAGTATTATATCCAATAGGAAGCTGTGTTTCAGTATTCACCTTACTCATGTCCAATTTCTTTTCTTTTATAATATCTTGCATTTTAGTCATATCTAAAACAATTCTCCATTTTTCGACCATAAATTCAGATATCTGCTTAGCGAATATATCCATATCTAACGGTGTTGGAAAATCTTTATTGTTTATATAGACATTCCCAATCTTAATCTTAAACCGGTCTGCATCTTTCATGATATAATTTTTCAGGTTAGTAGCCAGAGCATCTTTAATACCTTTTCTATATATGAACATTTTCATGAAGATAGATACAATTTGGACAACGTCTGGTCCAGTCTTTACAACTGGATTTAATATAAATTGATTATTGATAATAAATTTATTACCATTAACGAATAAATATCGATTCTCAATCAATATAGGAACATCGAATTTTAACATATGCTTTACACCATTTTCATCTTGCAGATGATAAGTGAGAGTTTTCTTTAAGTTAAAATTATCGGAAGTATCTTCTTCCTCTTTTCCTGTAATAAATACTTTATATTGTGCTTGAGATAATATCGCAACTGCATTATCGATATCGCCTTCAAGTTTCTTTTGATTGTACCCTTTTTCAAAATTTTTGAATTTAGCACTGATTAAGTCGGTATTAGTCGTATTGATATATGAACTAAGATCTTCCTCTTCAATCACCTTCGATTCAATATCTGATAATGCTTCATTGGGTGATAGTATTGTAGATTGAATATTTGCTAAATTCTCTATTCTTTTAAGTACTTTTTCTGATTTCTGAGGAATATATCTTGGACGAATTACTTTCTCACGAACTTGATCCATAATTTCGATTTCGTCGGACTGACTAAAAGATGAACTTGACTTATCTGGATTATTTTCAAAATATTCATCTATCACATCATCAATAGAGTTGGATAACTCACTATCCTCAATATTTATATCTGAATTAACATCCAGAGGATCAATTGATTTTGCAATATCGGTTACAGTATCCCCAAGGAAGCGTTTCTTAGTCATGTTCTTGACCAAGGTTTTTAATTCAGTCTTATCCGTGTTAATAACTTTCTCTTTACTACTCACTGAGGAATGTTTTTTAGATACACTTTTTGTTATCTCTAAATCATCGATTTTTTCAACATCTTCTTTTTCAATTATTTCTAGGTCTTTGATAGAAGATATGTTTACTATTCCTTTAAAGGAAAGAATTCTATTTCGAATCATCGTGTAATTAGCAGAAGTGAAATCAATTCCGTCAATTTTTAGTAATTGTGAATTGTTGGGATCATGAAAGATGAATGTAAAATCTTTCAGAGCGTTTTCATATGTATCTCCTTTTCCCACGTTGAACAATTCTGGGTATTTATAGATAGCCAACATGAGTATAGATATAGGATTATTTAATAACTCTTTAGTATATCCGAAGGTGTTCTTTTTCTTTTCAAACCATTCATTTATGGGAACATAGATAACTTTATTATATCCCTTGTAATCTGTAGGGTTAAGAACATCTAATAGATAGTGTACAAACTCGGTACAAATAATTTTTGTAGAAGTTTTGTATGAATAGGTAAAGTAAATAGCAAGATAGTATCCTATATCATGAAGAATATTTCGTTCTTTATCAATATAAGATTTTTTATTACGATAATTAAGTAATTGAAGTGGTTTTGGGAAATTGTACGTGTTAAAGTTATTTGATATTACCATTTTGCTATTACGGCGCACATTTTTATTCCCAATTTTCTTATTGATGATTGTATCAATGTAGTAATACTTGTACATACCCTCACCATATAATATCTTTTCCTCCTCTAATAATCGACAAGAATCCTGATCTGATGAAGTTAATAAATAAATAACATTTCCGAATCCAATTTTATCCCCTTTTGGGACATGAAATAAATTTTCTGTTGTATACATTTTTAAAGATTTTAACATACTATATTGCATGTTTATATCTCCCCTCTCTTTGATATAATAAGTTTTACCTTTTATAAACGTGTTTTGATAAATTATTTATATCGCACTCAACATAATTTTAAAAAGATTTGAAATTTGGGCAATCTGAATAATTTAACAGGATGAATTATTAGTGGCGATAATATGAGTATCATATCTACTAAATCATTCTACATTTGTTTATGTTCCAGATTATCAACGTTCACACTAATCGATTATGATTTTGAATGTATATTATTGCTGTGAGGAGATCAAACCAAAGCAGTATAGATTTAGGATTTGTAAAGAAGAAGAAAGTCCGGATACAAATTCTAGATACACAATATAGATTCTACATTATATCAATCATTGTATGAATGTAGACATCTTTTTCACACACAACTAAACTCTGGTGGGGCATTATAATATATGATGCTTCTCCAGAGTTTATATAACTTATTAAGAACTTTATAACAGAAAGGGTGAAAACCAATGAGAAATATGGATAAAAAAGATCAAACAGCAGCAGTGGCATTTATTGGTGTAAGATTAAGAAATCTTACATTAGATGCAATGGGAAGAATTGTTTTCGTTGAACAGTGCGATGACATCTTTGAAGAAGTATTTGGTGTAAAGAAATTTATATCAAAGATTGTGTTTGCCGTATCGAGATATGATATATATAATGCCATGGAAAGAATTGGCATCAATGTATTATTCGATTTATGCAATAACTCAATTTACTCCATCGTCTCTGATTTAGTAGGCGTTACGGTTAGATTGGATGAATTGAATAAAGAATTCAAAAAATGTAACCGCAAAGGAAAGAAGATTAATCAGAGAGACGAGAAAGAGTTCAAGTATCTTCATAAAATGTATAAAGAAACGATCAAGAAATTAGGAAAACGTTTTAATACCGAAGTTGGTAAATCCTACAAAAAGAGATATGGTGCGTTGTCATCTTTCTTGGATCAAGATAGAGACTTCTTTGGTGGAGGTGGGATTTGGGAATCTAGAGAATCCGACGATCGGACATATGGCAATGGATCTATTATGTCGTACATGGATGACGGTTATGGCAGTTATTCAAGAGGACGCGACTATGATTCTTACGGTGATGAGGATGAGGATGGTGATTCACCATTCGATAAATTCATGGCAAAATCATCAGGTTCATCAAGAGGTAAAGTAAAAAAAAGTCGTCGTATAGAGCGTTTCAATGATGAATACGACGACAGTGAAGATGAAGACGAGGAGGACGATTACGTTGAAAGACGTCCTTTACGCCAAAGACCAATATTAAACAGACGTCCTGAAAATGATGAAGAGGATGAGTTTAGTCCTGGAGAAATGAAAGGTGCAATTTTAAAATTGGCAAAGGCTGTTTCAATGGTTGCAAAAGAACAAAAAGAAACGAAGCAAGTTGCATGTGATGCATATGATGCAATCGCATCACTTTATGAAGGTATTGAAGATGAAGCAACTGACGAAGAGGAAATTATTCGAGAAGAGTTAACTCCAAAAGATGTCATCAAGAGTTCTGATATTGATGACATTCTTAATGCCTCTTTATAAATGGAGCTGTACATTTTATATATCACAAAATAATATCTTGTTAGGGACTAAAGGTGATACCCAAATCTTTTCAAATAACAAGCACTTATATCAGATTCTCTTATTCTAAGCGATACCCAAACTTTTAATAATGATGATATAAAACACAGGGAGCTGGTACAGGAGGCGATACCCAAGCTGAGTTTGTGCTTAATAGCGGCGATACCCAAGCGTTATTACGACGTGTATATTTTGTGATATAAATTTATACGCACCTAAACTTATAGATAAACAAATTTACTCATCAAACATGAAGATTTAAGGAGGAAATTAATTATGGGACAGTACAATGATTATTTGAAACAAGTGAGAGCTAATATTACAGAAAAGAAAGAACAGAGCAATACAAAAGCATCTATGTACAGCAAAGCTGCATTGGTGGGTTTGACGACAGTGTTGTTAAACGATCCTGACGAATCTATTACATTATTTGCAGGCAGTAAAGACGGCGTAGTTGAAACGCAGGTGAATCCAGCTAAAGCTCATCGTGAGCAGTTGAAAAAAGTGGCAAAACATACATTCGGAATCGATGATGCTGACGTAGCTAAGCTCGACAGCGTTCAATTCAGTAAGGGTTACGCAGAATCGTTAGTCGACCTCAATTTGATTGCAACAAAAGACTATCTCGATACTGGTAAAAAGATAACATTACCTATGAGATCCACAGGCGAAACACAGGCAACCATTGCCGTTGTTGACAGAGGACAGAAAGAAACCAAATTGCGTGAATTGAAAGACGGTCCTGATGGAAAGAAAATTTCCATCGAAACTGACAAAGTTTCCGTAACAGCTCCACAGAAAGCTGTTAAAGTTACAAACAAGACAATGGCTTGGAATAAAAAGACCAAATAAGATACATAAGGAATATCGTAAGGGGGGTAAATCCCTTACGATATTTTTTTAACCGTGTTTATGAATAATAAAATTGAGCACATATATCTTTAATGAATTTATACTTTATATTGTGGATAGATTTAGTTATTTTACGCTGTTAATAAAATGGGAGGGACGATAATGAATAAATATAGTGATTGCTCTAAATTTTTTGGTATTTTATTATACATTTTGTGTATATCTATAGTAGTTATTGTATTAGACAAATGTGGAGTAAAGGCATATTCTGATAAATGGTGGATTATTACAGGTTGTGTTATGTTAAGTCAAATATCTGGGAGCTGCTTATAGGAGGAGATAAACTATGGATAAAGTAACGCTAAACGAGTACGATGAAAGAGGTAACGAAATTCATTCTAAAGATTTAGATGGATATGAAGTATGGAAAGACTTTGACGAGAATGGAAATATAACTCATTGTAAGGCTTCTAATGGCTCTGAGTACTGGAAAGATTATGATGAGCAGGGAAATATTGTACATTATAAAAACTCTTCTGGTTTTGAATCTTGGTATGATAAAAGAGGTGATATAACCCATTCTAAAGATTCTGATGGGTTTGAAATATGGTACGGTCGTGATGAGAGTGGTAATCAAGTTCACTATAAGAACTCGAAAGGTGAAGAATATTGGTATGATGAGAAAGGTAATAAGATACATTCTAAAAATTCTGATGGTAAAGAACAGTGGAAAGATTATGATGAGAATGGAAATGTAGTTTACTGTAAAGGATCAGATGGACATGAAGCTTGGATGAATTATGATAAAAATAATAACGAAATTCATTATAAAGATTCTTATGGGACCGAAACATGGACAGACTATGATGAGGATGATAGAGAAATTCATTATAAAGATTCAGCTGTGGACGAATCTTGGACAAAATATGATGATGATGGAAAAGGAAGTTATGTTAAACACTCTAATGGTTTTGAAGAATGGGTGAAATATAACGAAAGTGGTAATATGAGTCATATTCACTGTAAAGACTCTGACGGTTTTGAATGGTGGAAAGAATATGATGATAAAGGTAAGGAAATTTACTATAAAGATTCAGATGGAACCGAACAGTGGACCGAATTTGGTAAAAATGGTAATATGATTCATTATAAAAACTCAGATAACCGCGAAGAATGGTATGATGATAAACGCAACCGTGTTCATTATAAGAACTCTAAAGGTGTTGAAACGTGGAAAGAATATAGTGAGCAGGGAAATATTGCACATTATAAAGATTCTGCTGGAAATGAAGAATGGTATGATAATAAAGGCAATGAGATACATTCTAAAGACGCTGACGGTTTTGAACGTTGGTATGATGAAAAAAAGTAATATGATACCCTCTAAAGATTCTAATGAATAAATGTATTAAATATTCTGAGACTGTAAAGGAGGATTACTTATGTTAGAAATAATAGAGTGCGATAAAAATGGAAATGTAGTTCTTATAATGAACTCTAACGGTGTTGAAGTATGGTATGATTATGATGAAAGAGGGAACCGCATTCATTCTAAAAAATCAAATGGTGAAGAACGTTGGTATGATGAGAAAGGTAATATAACACATACTAAATATTCTGACGGGGATGAAGAATGGAAAGAATATGACGATAAAGGAAATATGGTACATTCTAAATATTCTAACGGTTTTGAAGTATGGAAAGATTATGATGATAAGAAGAAGTGTGTTCATTATAAGAATAGTAACGGGTATGAAGAATGGTATGACGAAAAAGGTAATGAGATACATACTAAAGATTCTAAAGGGTTTGAAGTATGGTATGATTACGATGAAAATGGGAAGGAGATTCATTATAGGAACTCCGACGGGCATGAATGGTTTTGAAATATGGCGAGACTGTAAGGGAGAGAATACTTATGTTAGAAATAATAGAGTACGATAAAAATGAAAAGGAAATTCACTATAAGAACTCCAAAGGTCGTGAATGGTGGAAAGATTATGATGAGCAAGGAAACTTAGCTCACTATAAGAACTCTAACGGAGAAGAGTATTGGTATGATGATAAAGGTAATAAGACACATTCTAAACATTCTAACGGTTTTGAATGGTGGAGAGATTATGATGAGAGTGGTAATCAAGTTCATTATAAGAACTCTGATGGTATTGAAGAATGGAAAGAATATGATGAAAAAGGAAATATGGTACATTCTAAAGATTCTAGAGGAACTGAGTTCTGGTACAATGAAAAAGGTAAATGTACTCACTACAAGAATGCTAGCGGATTTGAAGAATGGAGTGAGTATGACGATAAAGGTAATATCACACATGTTAAAAACTCCAATAGAAATGAAAGCTGGTATAACGGAAGAGGTGACATAACTCATTCTAAATTCTCTAACGGGGATGAGCGCTGGTATAACGGAAGAGGTAAATGTACTCACTATAAGAATGCTAGCGGGTTTGAATATTGGAAAGATTATGATGAGAGCGGAAACGAAGTTCATTATAAGTCCTCCACTGGATATGAATGTTGGATGGATTATGATAAAAACGATAATCTAATCCACCGTAGCGGTTCTGCAGGTGAAGAATATTGGAAAGATTATGATAAAGAAGGTAATCACGTCCATACTAAGAATTCTAACGGATATGAAATATGGTATGAATATGATGAGAAGGGTAATATAGTACATTCTAAATATTCTAATGGATTTGAAGAATGGCGAGATTATGACGATATGTGTCGGGATGTTCATTATAAGAATTCTGATGGGTGTGAATGGTGGAGAGATTATGATAAAGCAGGTAATGTCCATTTTAAGAACTCTAAAGGATATGAGGAGTTCACTAAATAGGGATTTTATAATAAGGAGGATATAAATTATGAAAACACCAATAAACGATTGTAATAAGAAAGAAAAAAGAAGTGTACATGCAAAAATACCAGATAGATTTGAATATTGGAGAGAATACAATGAGAAAGGTACATGTATTCATTATAGATCTTCTCAAGGAGAAGAATATTGGAACACTGTAGACGAAAATCAGAATATTGTTTTTTGTAAATATTCCAACGGTTTTAATTTTAATATTACATACGACGAGAACGGAAATCAAGTTCACTATAAGAACTCTGGTGGATATGAACGTTGGTATGATTATGATGAGAACGGAAATGAAACACACTCTAAAGACTCTAATGGTAATGAACGTTGGAGAGATTATGATGAGGATGGTGTATGTATCCATTTTAAAAACACCAACGGAATAGATTGGACACGTTCTGATATCGATGGCGATATTTCAATTATTCGTTACTTCAACCCAGATAGTGAATGTGATAATTGGTTTGAGATAGATATAAAAGGAGATGTCATACTCGATCGATCATTTACAAAAATTCTTTTTAGTGTTGAGTGTAATAATAATGGTAGAATAATTCATTGTTATTCTGGAAGTCATTCAGAATATTGGAAAGAATATGATGATAGGAGCAATTGTATCCATTTCAAAACAGCCGATGGTGTTGAGTTGTGGAAAGAATTTGATGCGGGTGGGTTATTAATCAATGTCAGTGCTAAATACGAAGTCGTTGATTAATAAAAATAAAAAAATATGGATTGAAATCAATAATCCATATTTTTTTATTTTTATTCTACATATATATAAAGATAAATTGAAATTCTGTATGGTATATAGTATTTTCAATTTATAAGATATAAACATATAGAGTAGTATATATAGATTGATTTCTAATCTTTTTTAATATAAATTATATAAAAAATAATTTATATTAGTATAGATTATTTATTTCTAATAAATCATTTCATTACCGTAACTAATTAGGGTAGAAGTACTACAGAATGTATTTAAAAATATATTTTGCGAATATTTCATTTGATTTAATATATGTATTATAGAATCTTTCGTTTTATATGAAAGCTTTGAATTTATATGTATCATTATCAGGAAATTGATAAATACAATGATGGTATTATTGTATTTTTTTTATTATTAAAAGCATGAAAGAGATTGTGCCATTGATTACAAATTGCTATCGGTTTTTGTAGAGTCGTTTAATAGTAGAGCTGTGGTTAGATATATTATAGGTTATTGCGTGATTGCACGTCTAGATATGCTTTATGAGCGTATCGTTTGGATAGCGGTTACCGCGGTTAATCGATGTTATCTCAGCAGTAAACTACGACGAGACCATCTTATACAATTTTAGGACTTTCGAGTTCTGTACAGAAATGCAAATGTTAATGGCACTATAAAGAATTAATTAATTAGGGCATCCAGAATATTCTGGATGCCCTTTTTCTCGTCATTTTTATTGATATAAAACAATCTGTTAAACCTAAAAGAAAAGGAGGAATTAATTTATGTCAAAACGTGAATATATAAAAAATACTTTAACATCTACTAAATATAGTGCGATTAATGTAGCTTCTACATTAGCACCAAAATCATTTGCGACTGGCAGAGGGTTACAATCTGTCACTCCAAATATAACAGATTTAAATACAAAGATGAAAACGTTTATTACAAGTAGTAAAAACGGAATTCGACAGCAAATGGCGAATCTAGGAAAAAATCAAATTGCTAGAAATGCTAATGAGGCATTAGAGCAAGCTAAACGCGATTTATCAACTGGTAACTTCGCAAAGAAATCGAAGGCTATGTCAGCCGACGATTTTGACTTTAGTGACTTTGGAGACGAACTCGATGAAAATGGAGAATTATCTTTTGAGAATTCGGAAGATAGCACTAGCTCAAATATAAAGAGCGCATCGATTATTAGCAAGTCCATTCAAGCAGATACATTAATAACACAGAATTCCATTTATGATGCATCGGCTAAAGTTGGTGGAGCTATAATGGCATCACATAATAATAATACCACCAGAACCGTATCAACAATGTTAGCAGGTTTTGGTAAAATGGATTATGATTTAATATTGATTGGTAATAAACTCGATATGATGAATGACAACTTAGTCAATATCGTTAACTTTAATAACATCAATACTACAAAAGTCAATACTGCAATGCTTGATTATTTTGATAAATCATTAGAAGCTATGACCTCTAGATCTAAAACATCGTTAAATAAAGATAAATTTAAATCCGATGTAGATACTCTAGATGGAATTTTTAGTGAAGGATTTAACCCAAAAGCATATAAGAAAATGGTAAAGAAGAATTGGGATAATTCTTTTGCTGGTTCAATGGTATCATTAGGTACTAACCTGATAGGTTTTGGTGATATCAAAGATATGTTTAAGGGTGGTCTTGCTAAACATCTAACAGTTGAAAATCTTACTGGTGGTAAAGGTTTAGTGCAAGCAGGTGTTGAAGCACTTATGAAAGCCATGATCCCAAAAGATATTAAATCATCAACCAAGCGATTAGATGCCAATCTACAGCTTATGTTGAAACACAGCTTACTAAAAATGGGAGACAAGAGTGGTGGATTTGATGCATTAGGTCTTATATCTGAGATATTTGGTTTAAAACAAGCAAATCCAAACAGAATAAAATTAGATAACTATAAGAAAGACGCTATGGGATGGAACGGGATAGCTCAAAGAGCCTTAGTTGATGTCATTCCATCATTATTGGTTGATATATCTGCAGGTGTTAATAAATCAGACCGTAGTTATTACGATTATAATAAGGGTCAGTTTACCTCTGGTGCAGATTTAGAAAAAAGAATCAAATCATCATACGAAAAAGATATTTCTATTTCAATGTCGGATAGTATCAATTTACTAAACCAGAAGATTGATTCAAATACAAAAGCAGAATATGATAAATCTGCAATTATATCCGAAGTTAATAAACTGATTACTAACCGTTTAAAGAAAGACACAACTACAGACGATACATTTGCAACTTCTATGGTAAATACATTAAAGCAGATAATGCCTATGGATGATATTAGGTCTATAGTGCTTACAATGGAAGATAATGTTATTGCAGCCAGAGAACAGATGTCAAAAATTACAAGAGAAATAT
>Ga0172378_10000237_pt1 | contig 46624 bp, 51 predicted proteins | sample GrowelOW332metaG_FD_119755 | JGI IMG/M metagenome (GOLD analysis project Ga0172378, IMG submission 119755) | Groundwater microbial communities from an aquifer near a municipal landfill in Southern Ontario, Canada - Pumphouse #3_1 metaG | ecosystem: Environmental > Aquatic > Deep subsurface >...
AATTGAAGAAGTAATCGTTGAAGGTGTTGAAGGAGAAACTGATCTTGGAGATGCTGCTGCTCAACCAGTTGCATTATCAAAAGAAACTCCTGATGAAGAACAACCTGCTGAAAATAATGAAACACTATTCCCAGCTGATGAACACAATCAAGCTGAAGAAATTGAAGAAGTAATCGTTGAAGATCAAAGATATAGTTCTCTAAAAGAAGCATTCTTGCTAGATCAAAATTATTTCGATAATCATGGTTATGTTAAAGTTACTGCTGATGAAAAGAAAGCTAAACTTCAAGAACAAATGGCACTTTTAATTGCTAGAGAATCAGTTGATCCACTTTATGAAGAACTATTAGAAGCTACCATAGTTGCTAAGAAACTTCAAAAAGAAATCAAAAATAAATATCAAGCTCAAGCAAAAGAAAAAGCTGATAAAGTTATTGAAATGAAAAAAGGAAAAAAAGCTTAAATTTATACAAATAAACAAGAGAGAAGAGTATCTTCTCTCTTTTATATAGATGAAAAAATTTAAACCTTTAAAAATAAAATAAAAATATATTATATATCCAGAGTTAATGCAAGACTTTAGAGGAGTGGATATTTATGGCTTCAGAAAGAGTATTCAATTTTAATGTTATTCTTGATAGTTTTGACTATTATGAAGAAATTAGAGATGAACTAAAAGATGGAATTTTAGCAGACTTTTCAATGAGAAATAGACCTGCAAAAATCCTAATTGGTAATGAAGTTGTTGATGCTACAATTGGAAGAGTTTTAGTTAATTTGCTATTGATGAAATCTTTGGTTAAGACAGGAGTAAAGGTTGATACAACTGACCTTTATAATTATGAATCTGTCACTGAAAGTAACTTAGCAAAATATTTTAACAAAATTCTTAGACAATGTAGAGAAACATCGTTAACGGATTACGAAGAAATAAGAGTTTTAATTGGCGAAACATTGAATGAAATGTCTGATTTATCTGGGGAACTTAATGTTTTAGCAGGTAATAGTGTGTCATTTTATGATTTTGTGAGATTGTATTCAGATGATGAAGAATTTAAAGCAATTATGAATCAAGATTTATCTGATAGAATACAATTTAATGAGATTGAAGATAAATTCGATAATTTAAGTAAGACTATTGAAGATTACTTCACAAAGAACAAAAATACTGATTTGCATCCATTTGTAATATCAGGAACAGGAATTAATAAAAAACAGATAACACAAGCAATGGGATTTATCGGGTTAAAACCAGATATCGATGGTAATGTTATTCCTGTGGCAATTAGCGACAACTATATACGAGGATTATCAAACTATGAGAACTATTTTATCAATTGCAAAGGAACAAGAAAAGCATTGATTACAAATAGCAAGATGGTTAGAAAATCTGGTTATTTGACTAGAAAATTATCTCTTGCAATGGTAGATAGATACCATGATAATGATTTAGTAGATTGTGGAACAGAACACTTTGTTATATATAATATTGAAAATCAAAAGAAATTGTCTTCTATTAATGGTAGACATTATTATGAATTAAATGACAATGGTGAAAAATCTTCAGAATTAAAAACTATTAAACCAACTGATACTTCTCTTATCGGTAAAAGAATTGGTTTAAGATCACCTGTAACTTGTGCAGGAAAACATGTTTGTAGAACTTGTTATGGTAGTGAATTGTCAGAAGTAAATAGAGATTTGAATACTGGTTTAATTTCAGTTTTACTGTTAACTAATCCATTAACTCAAAGATTATTATCTGCAAAGCATTTACTTACAACTAACACAGACAAAGTAGAATGGGGACCAAAGTTCCTAGAATATTTTAGCGTTAATATGAATTCTATATATTTAACTGATCCAGACCAAACTATTATTCTTAATAAAAAATTTATTATTGATGATGACGAAGAAGAAGAACAAGTCTATATACAACAATTTGATATTAACATTGGAAACAAAAAATTACTAGAATATAAATCACCAGTTAAATTATTCTTATCGGAAGAAGCGCTTGATACAATTTACAAGACAGATAAAGATGAAACAAAAGTTGTAATAAAAAATAATGTATTAGAAGATGAGCCAATGTTTACTTTTTTAGTAAAAAATAACGAGTTAACTAAATCATTACAACAAATACTTGACTTAATTGAATCTTCTGATCATCTTGAAGTTAAAACATATCATGAAATGGTAAATATGTTTAATGATTTATTGATTGAAAATGGAATGAATTTCATCAATTCAGTTCATGCAGAAATGATTATTTCTGTTCTAGTAAGAGAAAAAGAAACTGAAAAGAAACTCGATTTCTCTAAAAAACAACTTGATGATTACCACCTTGTCAGAGTTACAAAAGCAGTTATGAATGGCCCATTATCAGTATCAATGGCCTTTGAAAGAGTTAATGAACAACTTATTGATCTTAATACTTATGAAAAGGATGAAGATAGTCTTATGGACTACTTATATCGATAATATGGAAACACTATTTATAATTTTCGGAAGAAGCGCAGTTGGTAAAACAACAATTGCTAGAAAATTAAAAGACAAGTATGGTGATAGGATTCATGAGGCACTCAGTGTTACTACAAGAAATCCTCGTCCTGGTGAGATAGAAGGAATAGATTATCACTTTATTTCAGTAGAAGAGTTTAAAGAAGATTTAAACAGAGATAATTTTGTAGAAAGTATTGAATACAATGGAAATTATTATGGCCTTATGAAAACAGTATTTGATGAAAGCAAAGTAAATATTGCAATTATTGAACCTAATGGATTAAAGCAAGTTAAGGAAAAATTGAAAGATAGATTTAAGATTGTTGTCATTAAGATTGAAGAAAATGATGATACATTATCTGAACGATTGGTAAAACGTGGAGATGCTCCTGAAATTCGTGAGAAACGAATTAATGGTGATAAAACTCATTTTGCAAATATTGCATTTGATTATTTAATCAATTCTAGATTTGAAGTATTGGATTGGATAATGCGAGATAACTCGTCATTAGGAAATTAAGATGTTTCAAGTAAAGGAAATAATATTTAATAGGTTATATACAAATCAATATTATGGCTAAAAATGAATTAATTAGAATGAGGTGATTATATGATTGAAGTTGGCAGAAACTCAATTGTAGTTAGAAATGTTGATTTGGAGTCACAGGGATTTAAAAACATAAATTATCAATATTCATTATATGACAAAGTCTACCGAAAGTATACTTTTAGTGCATATACAATTATTGGTCAAGATATGTATTTTCCTGCGAGTATAGGTGCTGGAGAAATCTCAAAGCACTTTCCTAAAAAAGATATTGTTGAAAACTACAAAATAACTGCAAAGTCATCACCAATATCTTATAGTATGAAAAACAAACCCAGAAATGAGTTGCAGCGAAAAGCTATAACATTTCTAATGGGAATGAAAAATGATTTTAACGAGAGAGAACGATTCTTATCATTGGCAACTGGTTCAGGAAAAACGTATATAACAATTAATATTCTTTCACAATTCAAAAAGAAAGCAATGATTATTGTAGATACACTTGAACTGGGAGCACAATGGAAAAGAGAGTTTCTAAGTCACTCTAATTTAGTAGACTCTGACATCGTTATTCTATCTGGGCAAGATTCTGTTGATACAGAAATAAAAGACAAAGTAGGTAAAATTTATATTGCAATTCATAGAACTCTAAATAACATGCTTACAAATGATCTTAATTCAATTAACTCGCTTATGAATAAGTTGGGCATTGGATTTAGAGTATTTGATGAGGCGCATGTTAATTTCAAAGGAATTTGCATGATAAATGCATTAAGTAATGTTGAATACACTTTGTATCTAACAGCAACACCAAGTAGAAGTAGTTTCTCTGATGATTATTTGTATGGCAAGGTATTTAGAAAAATACCCTATTTTAATGGCAAAGATATTTCAGATGATAAATATCATACAGTTATTTTATACAGCTTTGATAGTAAACCTACTATTGATGAAAAATTTTCTGTAAAAAGCAAGTATGGATTTAGTACATCAAAGTGGGCCTCGCATCTTCAAGGAGATAGTTATGAATTCCTTGATGAAGCAATCACTGAAATATTTAAAAAGTTTGATCTTATCAAAAGAGGCAAAAAGACTGCAATAATGTTACCGACCCTAAAACTTATAGATATGGTTAAAGATAGTTTTAACCAAAAAGGAATCGAGGTAGGGACATTTATTGGAGATGTTAAAACAGATAAACGTAAAGATGAACTAGATAAAAATATTATACTTACTAATGATAAAATGTTTGGTAAAGGAATTGATGTTAAAGATTTGGAAGTCCTAATAAATTTTGTTCCCTTTGGCAGTGATGTCAAGACTGAACAAATAATGGGTAGACTTCGATACAAAGAAAAAACACCAGTTGTTTTAATAGACGTTACAGATGTTGGGTATATAGAATGTGTAAAACAATTCAAATTGAGAAGAAGATTTTACAAAAAAAGAGCAAAAAAATTAATTGAAATTGAAAAATAATAAAACAAACCACTTGATGGAAGGAAAAATTAATAATGAAAAAATTTACCAACGTAAAAATAGTGTTATTTGATAGCACTGCAGCATTTTTTAAATTAAGTATTGAAGCAATGTTTACTAAAAAGGGGAATGACAATTCAATTTCCTCATTAGCATATGTATCGTCATACACGAACAAATATAACGAAGTTATTAGCACTGCTCATCTTAATCCAAATATTTATCTTGTAATCACTTATAAAACAGATAATTGGGAAACAACTAAGAATTTATATACATCATATCCACAACTTGATAGCTTAAGAGAAGCTATTGAAAGTGTAAGAAATTTATATGTTTCAGGTGATGGGTATCAAGAAATTGAAGGAGTATTGACCGTAAATCCTTTATATCAAAACAACCCAGTTGTTATTACTGATATTGGACAAAAAAATAAATGGATTACTTTTAATTTGGTAACAAGTTTAGCAGCTGATGGAGTTACAAGAATTCCAGCAGTTTCTATTGAAATGTCAGATACAGGCGGATACGCTTCTATTTTAACAATAGAAGAATTTTTAACTGTTAGAACTATTATTAGAGACATGGATTTAACATCTTATCAAATTATGTTGTCAAATATGTTTATGCAAGGCGAAGATGATGTTCAACAATCAGTTTACCAGCAACAACCTAAACAACAATATCAACAACCTACACAAGGTTACCAACCTCAACAACAAGGTTACCAACCTCAACAAACTAATAATTATTCAAAACAAAAATACAATAATACACCTTATCAAAGGAATGTTCCGAGACCAGTGCTTACACCAGGCCAAGAACAACAACAAAATCAACAACCACAGGCTTATCAACCAACACCTCAAATACAACCAGCTCAACCACAACAACAACAAAATCATTCAAACCAAGGTGGAACTCTTCCAGCTCGTAAAGAAGGACAAATTGTTAACTTAAAAAATGTAGAAGATATTGAAGTCTCACCTGTTAAATTTGATGATGAAAAGGCAATTAACGATATTTTTAAAGATGAAGAATAAGAGAACGAAAGAAGGATAGAAGATTATGGAAGAAAAGAAAAAAGTTAAACGTGACTTTTCTGAAGTAATCGCTAACATTGATCAGGTCAAAAAACAAAAAGCAGCAAAGGAAAAGAAACCAAGCACATCAATTAAGCCTTTGCAATTTGATCCTCATCCCGATGATTCGCCTTTAAAAACAGCAATTATTGAAAGAATTAATGCCAGAGATCTGACATATTCTGATATATATAATTATTGCACAGATTTAAAAGGTGGAGATATATCTGAAGGACAAAAGTTGGGATATAATATTATAAATGGTTTAAGAACTAGACCAACTATGATAGATACAACATTTTCAATGTTATGTGATTTCTTGAGTTTAGACATTTCACTAAAAGACAGAAAGAAGGATGAAGACGAAGAGTAATCTTCGTCTTTTACTATAAACTATGAAAAATATCTATGATGTAGTAAAGTATTTTAAAGAGTTATACAGAATTATTAACACAAAAGAAGAGGTATTTATTGAGAATGGAAATATCCATTTCCCAGCAGATCCTTATTTTTTAATGGTTGCTTCTTTAACAGAAGTTGACAGTGATGAACTACATTTTTCAAAATGGGCTCAAACTCATTCGACAACAATAAATATTAGAGATGTATTTAATTTAAAAGCTGCACTCAAAAAGAATACTAAAGAAATTACTCAGGATGATGATTCTTATCTTATTAAATATACTGATAAAGAAACAGATAGTGATGTAGACTTTCTTTGCTCTAATAAGAATAATAAAGAATACAGTGAAACTGTTAAAAAAGTAATCTCAATTAGAAAACAGTTCAATAAAGTATTCAAAGTAGAACCTGACTTCTTTACAGATGAAATTTTTGAAATTTATCTAGACGGAGACAAATTAACAAAAGAAAAAACTCTTGATAAAATTCTTGAAATACCAACTAAGAAAATACAATCTTTAGTAAAAGATGCTGAGTCAGTATTTATTAAAATAACTGACAAAGATGAATTTGGGCGAAGATATGTAGCAGTGGGTAGCAAGAATGAATTTGCAGAGTTGATTCAAATTTTTATAACAATTTAAGACGGAGGTGGCTGTATGAAGCGAGGAACTGAGTATAAAATTATGCAAAGAGAAAATCACATTAAACGAAAAATGAAGATTGATCCTCATTTCTACAAACACCGAGGTCAATATGATAAGGGTAAAGTGCACTGTTCATGTGCAACATGCCAATATTATAGAGAACTATATCAGAAAAAAAAGATTAAAAGAAGAGACAAAAAATTAAAAGAAGATATGGAGGATTTATTATGAATGAATTTTTTAAAGAACTTTTTGATTTCAGTAAAATAAACGATACTCAAATAATCACTATTGCAATTATTTTCATCTTAATTGCAGCAATTATTGTTACATTAATTCCAACTGAAAAAGAAAGAAAAACTAAGAGATTAACAAAAAGAGAAGCAAAATATGGTATATTCACAGATGTATTAGCTGATATAAAAGAAAAAAAATATCCTGCTCCAGTAGCACCTGTAAAAGAACCTTTTAAGTTCGAACCAGAAATTGAAGAAGAAGTTATTAAACCAGAAGTTAAAGAAGATTCAGCGGTTGAAGCAGTTATTGTAACTGAAGACGCTATTAAACTAGAGGAATACACTGACTATATTCGTCCTCGCGCTTATGGAGAAGATTCAGCAGTCGAGGCAGTTATTGTAACTGAAGACGCTACTAAACTAGAGGAATACACTGGCTATTCCAATAGCGCTTATGGAGAAGATTCAGCGGCAGAAGCAGTTATTGTAACTGAGGAAATTAAACCAACTAGAATCAATTATAAAAAAATAACTGTTGTGGAACTTAAAGCAATTGCAAAAGAAATGGGTTTAACTGGTTATTCTAGACTAAGCAAGGAAGATTTAATTGCATTTGTAAAAAACGCTAAAAGAAATTTAAAATAAAGAATAGTATATCTATTCTTTTTTTTATCGTTTTTTATATGATCCAAAAGCAAAAAAAAAGTAAATCTTAATGATTTACTTTGTTCTTTAAATTTTGATATTTCTTTGGTTTTGGTTGGTAAAAAACGGGTTCTTCTACAGATTCATATTCTTTAAAAATTGTATCTTTGAGTTTTTGTTTAGCTTTACGTTGTTCTTGAATTTCTCTTTTTTTGTTTTCATGTTCATTAAAGAATTTTCCAAGCTTTTGTTTTTTCATATTTATTCTCCTTTTTGATTTTTTCTTATTTTTTTAATTGTAAATTTAATATAATCTGATGAGTAATCATCGTACTTGAAAGAGGTCTTGATCTTAACTTTAAGATCTCCGTCATATAATAATTTTTCTAATCTAATAACTGCTTCTTTAATCATTTTTTTATTCCATGGAAAAATTTCATGAATTACAACTTTCTTTTGGTCCTTATAAATCATAAGAAAATCATATGCAATCTTTTCAATTCCTGCAGTAAGAGAATTGCTACGAGCTTCTATGTCCTTTTGTTGTTGTACTTTTGTTTCTTTAAATATTTCTTCGAATGATTTCATTTCTTAATTTCCTCCTAATTACTATCTTTCTATATTTATAATATATAATTAAGTTTCTAAATTTTACAAAAAAAAGATAAACCCAAAGGTTTATCTTTTATCTTCCATTATTTCTTTTATTTGTTTTCCTAACTCAACTAATATCTTATTTCCATATATCATCGAATATATGTCACTAGTCATACGAGAAATAATGCCTGTTGGAGTTAGTACAGCTTCTATAACTTCATCATCTCTATACTCAGAAAGTGGAGACTCGTCCTTTGTTAGACGTTTAGAAATAACTCCTTTAAGAGCTGTTGAATAAGTTAATTTATCTCCTTCAGCCATTTCATCGTAATATTCTACATAGAATTCAATAAGAACTCCTTCATATTCCTCATTACCAATTTTATTTCCAGATTGTTGTTCAACTGGTGGGATATAAACATTGCTTGTTTTAATCCCATTAAGCAATGATTTTCTTTTTTCAACTTTAGTTTTATATTTAGTAATTAAATTTTTTAATGAATCACTTAATTCAGAAAATTCTATGTTATAATATATTTTTATATTAACAACAGTTCCTGTATATTTACTCTTAATTGATTCATTTCCAATTTCAGAAGCATAATCATCACCAAGACTTTGGCTTAATCCAATTAAGAAATCAGTTGTTGCTGGATCATCAAAACTTGTAGTGAAGTCAAGAATGCTTTCTCCTGTTTTTATCTCTTCACCAATCTCAGCTATTTTATGTAGTATTGTATTTGGCCCTAGAGCAACTTGTTTAAGCATTGTAACTCTTGATGCTGCTTTTTGTGAAAGTGTGTCAGAGATGATTGTAGAGTCTTCATATGCGAAGTCTCCAGCTGCAATTGCCACTTTTGCAAGTGTTCCTGGTTGATAATCAATATTTTTACCTTTGCCAGAAAAGAATGAAGGATTGTATGCAAGAACATCATTTTTCTTGAAAGCTTCTTTTTCTTTAAATACAATTAGGAATTGTTGTTTGATATAGAAACCACTATTTGAGTTCTTAACAAATACTTCTGATAAGTCAATCGCATCTTTAGTTCCATCTTTATAAGCAAGGATTGCAAGTTTGTCTGGTAAATTAATACTTTCAACTATACCATCTTGTTTTGCTTTGAATGCAAAATCATCTGAAATCATAAATGCCATTGTCTTATTCACGCCAGACCCAATTAACTGCTTGTGAGTCTTGTTTACTGGCATTGTGTGCTTAGTTTGTGCTACTTGCATAGCTTGACGAGCAGGGTCTGCGCCTGTTGAGGTAAAGGAAGCTAGGAGCTCTGATGGGCTAAGCATATTTGTTGGATCTAATTTATCAAATTCTACATCTGTAATATAGCCACGGATATCATTAATTTTTGGGTTATAAACTAAAGATCTTGTAACACCCGCATTACTATTATATGGAGTTGCATTGCCCGCAACAAATCCAACCATTGTAGGATCATATGCTCTCATTTCAAGAGTATAAGCGTCCGTTAAGTTTACACCACGAAAACCTTTAGCTGAAATATTAGCTATATTTTCCATTTCAAGAACTGGATTAAGTGTTGAGTGATCATTGACATTTGGTTCCTGTAGTAATGAGCTTATTAATTTATTTCTTGGAATATCTAAGATTTCTAAAGTTCTACCATTAAGTTTGTTTCTTTGATATCCAAGATATGCTTTAGCAATTATTTGGTACATCATAGCTAAAACAATTTCATTTCCACGAACACGATAATTTCTTAAGTCATTTTGTGGACGATACGAATTGCTTACAAGCATTGTATTAGCTAGTAAAAATAAATCAGTCATATTATTTGGTAACTTAAGATCTTTTAAAACATCAAGCGTAATTGGATCTAACATAACATTAAAGTTAATCTTAAGAGTATTTTTAATATAGATAGGTTGCCCTAACTTTTCAATAAAAAAATCAGTATAAGGCTTATCTAGGTCAAATTCTAATAAATCATAATCTTCTGTATTCATCATATAGAGAACATTTAAAAGTAAACTATTCTTTAGAGTATCTTCATAATAAAGGTATTTATCTTTAAATTTAACTTCAATATATTTTCCATCAAATGACATTTTTTTTTCACTTATTTGATAATCTACTTTATATCTTTTCAATACATCAGTTATACCATTGGTTAATCCAACTACCGCAAAAACCGGATAGCTAGAACCGAAAATGCTCATTTTTGTATATATAAAACTCTTACCAATGTTAGGAAGCTTAGAATCAGCTTTACCAAGAATGTCTTTTCTAATAAAATCAAACATAGAATCTGCAATTAGATTTTCTTTTATTGATTCAGCGTCACTTAATATTTCATAAACTTTATTATCTCTTAAAAAGATAATTGCATCAGTATTAAGATTGACTGCAAAAGGAGTAATCTTTTCCATATCAAATGTTTCTGGAAATTCTCTTAGATCAATTTCTTTTTGAATTTCTTTTCTGTTAAAAATTGCATGATATTTTGCTGTTTTAATTGAACTTATTGAATCTGCCAATTCTTCATATTCAAAGTTACTTGAATAATTAGAGTTAACAATTCCATTGGAACCATATTCTATTTCAATATTGCTATTTGATTTAAAATCGGCAAACATCTTTAATAGATAAGCATTTTTTCTTGATAATTTTCCATTAGTTCTTTCAACAGTAATCTTGTTATAGTTTGTTGTAATTTCAACACGATCAGGTTTTGTTTTAACAATAGGAAGACGGATTAGTTGTTTAGTTAACATTTTTTTATTTCCGCCTAAATAGAAATATCTCTTATCAACAATCTTAGGAATATCTAACATAAACGATAGAGTTTTGCCTTCATCAGTTTTATATTTTACTTTAACTGTATTAATTTGTTTAAAATCATCAGAAGTATCTTCAATTTCAAAATCTTGTATAGTCATTGGAAGATAATCTGAACTAGAGAAAGAGCCAACAACATTCGTTAAATCTTTCGTAAATTGTTTTTTATTATATTCTTCATCAATACTTGAAAGTTTACTTTCTTTAAGTCTTTCATCTATTCCTTCAACTTCAAAAATATCTGCTTCGACATCTGAATCATTTGAATATAAATCTTCTATTGAATTAATAACTTCAGCTTCTCTATCAAGATTCTTAGAAAGTTGTGTTAATTTTTGTTCAGAAACCTTTTTAGTTTCAACATATTTAATAGCCTTAATTTTTATATCATTATCTCTCTTAATCTCTGCAAGTAGATCTGCAAAAGGTTTTTCAACATTATCTGGATTATTAAGATAATCTTCTATTTTTTTATCAATAGAAAGAATCAAATCTTGTTCATCTTTAGTTGCAGCCTCAAAATCTTTTAATTTAGTTGCTTTAATAGATTTAGCAATATCTTGAAGTACTAATTCTTTTATTTTTTCCTTTGTATTTTCAAGTGCATCATCTTGGTCATCTTCTTCAGTATCAATGTCATCTCCATCATCAAGAGTATCTGTTCCGTTATTAAAATTGTTTAGACGCATAATTCTTTGGAAAGTTGTTAAAAAGTTTTTATCAAAATCTGGATCATTTAAATCAATTTTTATAATGGCATTCGCATTTGGATTATAGAAGAAAATAAATTCTATATCTTTATATGCTTCCTTATTAATCATTCCTTTTTTAATTGATTTGAGGAATAAAATCATTGGATCTGTCACACTTATATCTGTAAATACAAGTCTTCTAAAATCTTCAAAGTATTCTGTAATAGGAAAAACTAAATAGTTTTTCTCATAATTTAGATCATCAATTTTTTTTGAAATAAGGTTTTCAAAATATTCTATCATTAATTTTTGAAGAGCTAGATTTGCTTTAATACTACTGGCAATTTCTAATGTTCCATTATATTCTGCACTGATATCGTAAGAAAGATTTAATCCATTATATGCATTTAAAATTAATTTAGTAATTTTAACTTTTCCGCCTGTTCCTTCTTTAATTGAAGTATAAATTTCTTTTTGATTTTGTTTTACTAATTTTCTATTCATTGGTTTAAAAATTCTTGGTGTGAAAACTGCAAGCATTTGTTGAGGTCTGAAAAGTGTTGAACTTAATATTGTGATTAAATCTTCTCTTTTTGATGATCCAATTAACACAAGATTACCTCTTGTTTTTCTTACTGTTTCAAAGCTTAGTGTTCTACCTTTAAGAATTTTGCCTGTTCTTATTTTGCTTGGAGATACTAGCATATACATCAACTCCTATTCTAATTCAATATAATTTATTGTTCCCTTGAGGTTTTAAAACAAACAAAAAAAAAGAAGTTGCTTATGCTAACTTCTCAGAACTAATAATCTCTACGATATCTTGGCGATCAAAAGACTCACGAAATTCTTTACGAGCTTCAGAATCATTTGTTGCTTCAATTTCTAGTGATACATAAGTTCCATTAACGTTGCCATTAATTTTATACATGATAATACCTCCGATTTTGCAAGAGCGAATCTTGTACAATATATATTATCTTTCATATTAATAATATATATTTATATTCGTCTACAAATCAAAAAAAGAAAGCTTAGCTCTCTTTTTTATTATTGTCCATAACTGCTTTCACTCTTTGTGTCATTAATCCTTTAGCAACTTTTTCTTTATTTTTAAGAATTGCTGCATTAGAAAAATCAACAAAAAAGTCTTCTGTAACAAATTTAATCAACGCTTCAATACTACCAAAATATTTATCTGCTAAATAAGTTTTATAGGCAGGGGCTAATTCATTAATAACTTCTTCTACACTTGACTCAATAATTTCTGCTAAATCTTCATCCCTGATATAATCTGTTGGCCCAGTTAATTGAATCATTAATGTGTCAATGAAAAAGTTTTTAGTAATTGATTTTTTTCTTGTCATTGTTAAAACTAAAAAACCTATATCGGCTTGCCATTCAGTATATTTTGAATCTGTTACTTTCTTTGGTTCTGGTATTTCTTTTTTGCTTCTTCCAAACATATTCTTTCATCTCCTTAAGCCGCAAACCCGATTAAGAGTTTTACAGCATCTGATAATTGTTTATATACTTTATTATTAATAAGACCATACGCATCAATAGTTGTTAATTCTATTCCATCTTCTAATAGAGCACGTTCAATAATCTCTGGATCACCACGCCAGTTTCTGACTGACATATAATCTCGTTTCTCATCCATTGACCAAGATTTTTTAATATTGTCACTAGCAAAAATTCCTTGAACTTGTTTTACACAGATATATCGCATAAATCTAGTCATTATATTACCATCTTTCTTAACTTAATATGTTCAATTGGAACACCAAAATCTTTTTCAATAGTATTGTAATATATTGTTATAACATTATTTTTTAAATAAGGTGATGAATTTTTCATATCTCTATAAACCTGTGAATCGACATCATTATCCGAATAAATTGTAATATCTAGATCAAGAAATCCCATTTGTATATAATGAGAAACCACTGCAAGAAAACCTTTTCCGCAAGCTGCCGCAAAAATAAAATCGTTGTTATCCGGCACTTTATCTTTATAGAAATGCTCATAAACACCTATAATATCAAAAATTCCTTCTGTCATAATTAAATGAACTGTTGAGCTCAGCATATTTACATTTGAACTGATATTATATATTTTCCCACTAATAGAAAAATTATGTGGTTGCAAATTAAGATTAAAATATTTTTTACGTTGTTGTCCTGTCATATCTCTAAAGATGACATGGGAACCATCGGATGATAAAAATCCGACAGAGTTATCAAAATCATACATCAGATTATTATTCCAATCAAGTGGTTTGTTTATATGATTATCTTTAAAGAATTGATCAGCATTTGTTATTGCCTTGTATTTTTTTACAAGTAATTCATTATTCAATTGTTTTCCTAATCTTGCAGAAACATAGTTAACTGCATTTTCAGTATATTCATTCTCAACATTATTTAATTTAGTGTCAAAAACAGTGGCATTTAATTTTTCAACGCCTTGAGTTCTTTTAATACTTTTATTTGCTTCTATTATTGACATAGACAAATCGTTACCAAATAAATTCAAATCTCTTAATGTTTGTGCATTTAAAACACCTGAAGTCTCACATTTTTTACAATGAAACATGAATGGAGGCATCATCTGAATGTACATATGCGCATGATGTTTATCTTTTTTTGAATCACCACAATATGGACATCTTACTCTTACTTCCTTTTTATCAGTTGTCTGGTATGAAGGTTTTTTATTTGTAAGCAATAAATTTCTTACTTGTTCAATCTGTTCTTTTACATCCATTTTATCACTTCCTTATAATTTCATGTTCTTATGATTTTATTTTTTTACATCAAATTTATATATAACAAAACTGAGTCTGATAGTTTTCCTTCTCCTGTATATCTGAAACTATCATGTTTACCTGTTAAGGGCATCATACCTTCTTTTATAAGATACTCTGCAATGTCAGGGTCTTTTGTTGATATTTCAAGAATATTTAATTCTTGATTATCTGTTTTATTCTTAAATATTCTAATTGAGTTTAATATTTTTTCAAGGTCTCCGGAAACTACATTTCCAGGCATATTCCATGACGGAATAACATTTCTATCAAAAACAACTCTTAGTTTATTTTTTAATTTATTTTTAGCCATTAGCAGGGCCCTCCTTTATTGCATTTCTACCCATAATCTAAGATCATCGGGTAGCACTAACAAAACTTTTTCAAATAATTTCTTCATAAAATGTGTACCATTTTTAGCTATTTCATATAAAACTGATAAATTATCTAAAGTATATTCAGCCTTACAAAACGCCTCAATAACTTCATCTCCATCAAGTGATTCTTCTTCTCCTCTATATGATTTAAATTGTTTCCAATCTATATCAAACATTGTAAGTAATTTAACCATTGTCATATAATTTCCTCCTTATTGCATTTCGAACCATAACTTCAAATCATCCGGGATACCCCCATCGCACTGAATTTGAAAATTAGAGTTTAATAATGCTTGCTTTAGCAAATATGATAAAAATTTTTTATTATTAGATTCAATATATATTGTAAGATTTTCAAATTCGCTAGTTGTACGCGTATTCTTTATTTCGCTTAAAACATTTTTTATATGAGTTATATTTCCTCTCTCAACAAGATGTTTGCCTTCTGAGGTAACTATTGATAAAATTTTAACTACATTTTCCATATTACTTTTCTCCTACTCTAAAAAAATAAGAGAAGTAGACCGTAGTCCCTTCTCTTAATAAATATTGTCATATTTCTATGAGCAAAATTTTGATCTACGCTTTAAATTAAAAACGCTAAATCCAATAATTCATCGGCAACTTTACCGACTTTAACTGTTGAATCAAATAACTCTTCGCCTTCTTCATCTGTAAATACAGAACTATAAGTAGTCCCAATTATAGCTGATAAAGGTTTTTCAATTTCTTCCGAGAAGTTTCTATACTTCGCTTCAAACAGATCTTTGTATTTCTTACTGTCTTGAATTAAAGGACGAATTCTCTTTCCGGAGATGTTTGTTCTTTCTTTGTGCTTTTCGCATCGCGCTGAAAGAATCTGTGGTAAAAGTATGAACTTATGGACTTCTAAATACTTCTTGCACATTAAAGATAGATAAGTATATTGATAAAAAGTTAAAAATTTAATTGCGTCTTTATCATTAAAATACTTATGTGTCATCATAGAAATTATTCTTTCTTGTACTGTATGTCTGTTCATCAATTTAACTTGCTCTTTGACTTCTTCTTCAGTTATGTCAAAACCGAATTCTTTTGGTAGAGTTTTTAGCACTTGTTCAATACTCAATTTTCTAATCATGAATAGGCCTTCGTCTTTTCTTAGATTTTGAATTTCGAATCTTTCAAACTCTGAAGTTGAGTCATCATCATCATCAATATACTTTTCAGATGTATTTCCTAAAGAAATAAATTTGTATTTAAACTTATTTTGAAATAGAAAGTCAATTTGATTATTGATTACAGATTGAAAAAAGCTAACGATATTCTTATCACCATCGATAGATAGTTTAGGGATTGCGTTAGTTAATAATTTTTTATAGATCTCTAATGATTCTGTTTCTTTAGTGATTCCTTGGTTTTTAGCTACTTTCCAAAATCTCATATCTGAGTAAGATGTCTTTGAGACACGGCTATAGGTAAGTTTATATAACTTACTGCGTAAAGCCTCCGCATTGTCAGCGAACTTTTCAAACAAATATGCAAATATGGAAGCATTGATTTCTTCGAATTGTAATTCTTCTAAATCATCGTTGTCAGCGTCGATATTTAGATCTGTTGGTTTAGCAAAATTTGATTTGTTGTAAGTAAAATAAACAGAAATGATGGGAATCATTACTCTATAAAGATACGCTATCTTTAAGAGAGTTCTAGCATGTGCGTCGTTAAATTGAAGTTCCTCATTAATTTTTTTCTTTTTACTTTTAGCTTCTGCTGTTGCTTTGTCAAGCTCAAGCGCATAATTTTCTTCAACAAATTTATCAATTCCTCTAATTAAAAGGCTATCATTTGAATCAACAAGTAAATCAACCATTTCTAAAAATGTTTCATACGATGTTGAATCATTGACAATTAATTTAGACTTAATATTAAGAAGATTAAAAAATATTAATTCATACTCTTCATTAAATTTCTCTCCTTCATCAAGGAAAAGATCTTCATAAGTGCTCATAATTGCAGGTGTTAGATTCTTAAAATTTCTTTTGGAATTCATTTCAAATAAGTTGTATACTGACAGTAATTCTTGTTCGAAGATTGTATCAAAAGCTACACCGAAGTTATTATTTCCATCGGTGATGTAAAACGTAAATTCACTACCTTTTTCGATCTTTGTTTTTTCCACAAACATCACTCCTTCTTGTAAATAAAAAATAGAAAAACATTCAATGTTCTTCTACTTTAATAATATATTATTTTAATAATTTTTAAAAATTTAAATTATTTATTCATTAAGCTTTTGCTAGGCTTTTTTATTCTGTTTGGTTTTGTAGATTCATTCATTAAAGTCCTCTTAGCTTTTCTTGTAATTGTTGCATGCGGTCCTTTTTTGAAAACAGAGCTCGATGGTGTAGATACTTTACGTCTTTCTAAATAACTCTTGCGTAATTCTTCTCTTTTAACTTTACGTTCTTTATCAACTACTTTTCTATGAGCTTTGACTTGTAATGATTTAGCCAGTGCATAGATTTGGACTATTGCTTCTGGATCCGCAATATTATTTTGTAATGTTAAAATTTGGAAAGAGTTTAATGATTTCTTATTTTTATTAATATAGTTATCATTTAAACACATTCCATCAAGAAGATATCTTGCTGCAAAATAAGTTGATTTTTCGTAGCCTCTTGATTCAATAGGATTTCTAACTGTTGGAGCATTAACTAATGCTTCTAAAGGAATTTTATTCGCAAAATCTTCAATAATTAGATGTTCATGATAATAAACGTATGCGTATGTAAATAAGAATGAAGGAGAATTTGAAAACATCTTTATGTCTCTTAATGCATATCTTATCGTTTCGTCATATTTTATTTGAAATAAAACATCATAAGTTAATTTATTTATATCATATTCTTCAGAAGGAACTCTAACATGAAATAAAATATCCCCGCTCATAGAGTCAATATAAGGTATCGCAAAAAATTGTTTTTTATGTTTTTGAAATAGCTTTAAGAATGCAATATTTAATCCTTGCTTAATCATCTTACGAGATGCTAAATATGCAGAACCTTTATAAGGATTTTCTATATATTGACGGATATTTATATGTGTTGCTGCTTTCTTTTTTTTAGGTAGCATATGTTCACCTTCTTCGTTTATATAAATGATTGTTCATAATAAATTAAAACTTAGAAAAAAAAGAGAATGTTAAGTGTTGCTCCCTCAACTTACATTGCAGTGATTCCTCTTTTTCCGCCCAAGCAACTGGACTTAAACATGCACACTATCTTTGGCGCAGAGGTTCATTTTTTTAGTTTAAATTTTTCTTGCAAATGAAAAACAAACTTCAGTCTCCTCTATAAAGGCTGGTGATGGTTTTTAACACTGCTTCCCATCTTCACATATAAATAATATATATTTAAATATGGAATAATTTCAAAAATAGAAGCTAAACGCTTCTATTTTCTTCAAGTAATGCTGTTGGTTGTTTCTTTTTAATTTGATCTGTAGTTGAAAAATTTTGTGTAATGAATTGATTGCTCATTGCAACAATTCCAATTATAGAAAAACAACTTCTCATAATTTGGATATCAGTGTCTACAGAATTAATAACTTTTGTTTCAGCTAATGCTTCATATTTATGCGATTTTAAATTATAGAGTAAGTCTTCTTTAAGACATTTTCCAATTACTTCTTCAGTTTCTTCACCAGTAAAATATGAATTATTTAAAACATTTCTATAACTTTCTAAAAATGCATCTTCAATTACTGTTAAGAATTCTTTAAAGAATGCGCCGATATTTTCGACTGGAAGATATACGTATTTTTCTGATAATTTTTTAATCATAGAGACTCTCTTAGATTCTAAAAGTCTTGGGATAGTCATGTTACCACCTGTAATATAACCGAATGATAGAGCTGATTTACATGCAAATATTGCATCCTCAAATAGTCTTTCCCTTGTCATTCTTTCTGTCATAGATTTCCCTGCAACATGAATAATTGCTGTAGAATTAGTCAAAGATGAAATTCTTTTCTTTAATTCATAAATTTGAAAATCTTCTTCTCTTGTAGGTTCTTCTATTTTTAATTTTTCGTCTAATTTTAATACTAATTCTTTTATCTTAGCATCTTTGGTTTTCTTATGTTCCGCAACAGCTTCTTTACCAATTATTTGAATTGTTTTAGCTGTGATAATTGCTTTTTCAGCTCTACCTAAGAATTTCTCTGGTTTAGCTACATAATCTATAGGCTTATTTTTAAATTTATCATAGACTTCACAATTAACTAATGTTGCTAAATCTTCAAGAGTTGCAATACTTCCAGTAGTTACTTGGTCAATATCAACCGCAGTAAATAAAAGTTCAGAATTTCTAGAGCCAATTTGTTTGTGTTTTAGTCTGTTTGTTTTTAAAAATGTTTTAACATCTTCATCATAGCCATTAGCTACAATAACTAATTCTGCCTTTTGCTTTCCACAAACATCACCAATAACTTGAGATAATAATATTTCAATATCATTAAATGATAAAGTTGAGTTTGTTAAGAAAATTCTAGGTTCTTGGTCATGAATTACTTTTTTATTTTCATATCCACTTCCAAAATAATCTTCGATATATCCTCTTTGCCATTCAATACCTTGCTTAATTTCATAAGTATCTTTTTCTTTTTTGTCTAGAACATCTGTAGAAATAAATCCAAATCTACCTATCTTGTCATATACTTCTTTTAATAATTTTCCAGCTTCTGGATCATTATTTGTCGCAATCATTGCCACTGTTTCTAACTCTTTTAAATCCTCAGAGACAGGAATTGCTCTTGTTTTTAGTGAGTCCTCAAGTGTTTCAGATAGATCATTAAGGATATCTACTATATCTTTTGGTGCAACTCTTTTAAAGAATTTTGTCTTTTCTGGATCTGTTAATGCTGAATATAATGAATTAGCTACAACTATTGCTGACGTTGATCCATCACCAACTGTTAGAACTTGATTGCTTGCAATATTTCTAACCAAATCCAAAACCGTTCTTGAAACTTCATCACTGAAATTTATTCTATTCATTAAATCATAGCCGTCTTTTGTTGCAAAGTGGCGACTTTCTCTATCTTGAATTATTGTTGTACTACCATATGGTCCCAATGTTCCGCATAGTGTTTTCGAGATAATTTGCAAAGTAGCACGCACTTTTGCTTTTGTATTTGCTTCCTCAACCACATTGGTTAAGAATGAAAATTGTAAGTTATTGTCATCGCAAATCTCGATGTTTGTTTTGTCTCTTAGTTTCATTTTGTCATTCCTTCCGTTATGGCAGATAAAAGATTATAGTATCATCAAATACAATAATTTCTTCACAAATGCTTGCCATTTTCAATTTTATTTCCTGTAGTAATGGTCTATCTCCGAGAAATAGAGTGGATCTAACTTTAAAGACTTTCATTTCATTCTCTTTATCTGTAGCTGGTATTCCCAATTTTTGTACGATATATTTCCCTTTGAAAGATGGCAAAAATTGCATCTTTGAAAGAGGAATAACTTCTCCTAATTCTTTGAGGAAACTGTAAAGATTAGAGATATAATCAATGCTCTCTAAATAGTTTTGGCTATTTATTTCTTCATTGTCTGAAATTCTTGTAATCATATTGCATGCTTTAATTAGCATCGACATGTTATATCACACTCCTATTTTGTTTTTTTAAGTTCATTATTTATTCTTATCTTAGCTTCTTTAAGATTAGCTAAAAGAGGAATTTCTAGGTTAAGTATTTCATTAATTGTCATTTTTCCATCAAATAAGTCAAGTATGTAAACAATCTCATCTGATTTTTCTGAAATGGCTAATTGCAAAGCTTTAAAATTATCATCAATTATTTTAGCTTTTCTAGTTAATTCCTCTAAAGTGTCTGTTCGGCTAATTATTGGGTTTTCTCGAAGATTAGAGTAAAAAGTATATCTTCAATCGAAACTGGAATATCGTGTACTTCTTCTCCACATTCTGCGCATTTGATAGTTTTAATTGAATACATGATTCTATTTTCATCAACTCTATCATAGACAGCATCTTCTAATTCTTTTGCGTCGTCAATTGGAAGGTTGTCGATAACTCTTAGAATTGCTTGTCTATTTAATTCTTCGGTAAAAACTGTTGAATCTTGTTTAGAAGGGATTAAGATTCTCTTAACATATAACATATTTGTAACACTTAAAGTGTCTTTATCGATTGTTTGTTCAGGTACAGTTCTCAAAATTTCAAGTGAATCAAATAATGTTGGTGTTCTAAGTTCAACGATTAAATTACTTTCACTTAATTGAATTGCCTGATTCTTTCCAATTAGTGAATATTTTTTCATTGCTTCAATAGATGTTGCATTTTTAGATACTTCATCCATTAGGGCTCTCATTTTTTGAGCATCTGTTGTTTTAATTAAGTTATCATGTCTAATTTTGTATTCTCTTTCAGCACCGCATTCTGGACATTTATATTTGAAAGTACCAGAATTAGGGAATGTTGAGCAGTAAACTCCATAATAGAATGTTTCCATGTCTTCTACAGATGTCACTTTTAGCCAAGTGTCAAAATCCATACGGCCTACTGAAGTGTCATAAATTTTTTCCCAGATTACTCTGTAAACACCTTTCTTATACTCATATCTTCCTAATGTTGAATAAAGAATGTTAACAACATCTTTATGCACTAGTGGTAAAACTTTTGCCATATAACCAGATTGTGCAGCTACAATTTGAAATGCACCTTTATTTCCATAAAGAGCATTTTTAAGATCTCTTTCTTTATCTAATTCGGTTTTATTAGTCACTGAAATAGTGGAAATATCAACTACTTTTGCTTTCTTACGAGGCACTTCAACTTCTTCTTCCTCAATTATATCTTGAGTAACAAAGTCTTCTTCAATTTCATCTAAATTAATTTTGATTTCTTTTTCAAAATCGTCATTGTCAAATTCTAATGGTCTATCTTCTGCTAAAATAACTTCATCTTCTACTTTTTCCATTAGTTCTTTAACTTTTTCATCGAATATTTCTTTTAAACTTGGTTTTTCTTCTTCAACTTCTTCTTCAACTTCTACAATTGGTTTTCCAGGAATTGGTCTTTCAACCTTTTCAATTTTTGCAGAGATTACTGGAGGAAGTTCTTTTTTCATTGCTGATTCAATTACATCAATATCTTCAAATGATTCATTTTCACTCAGATAAACTGTTTGACCTAGAGCAGCAACTTTTTTTTCATCTTTTATTTCGTCACTCATTTTACATCTCTCCTTTTATTTTCATATTCTTCATTTCTTTCTTAGTTTGTTTCATTAAAAATTTGTAATACGTCATACTCTTCATACAATAAGAAATTAGTTGTTATCGGCTCTGAGTTTATAACTGTTGATATAGAGATACCAATCATTCCTTGTTGCACATTTAAAACATTTGCTGTATCTTCTACAATTTGAACATCTACATAAACGTTGTCTAAATTTGGAAGATATCGACTTATTTGGTCTGTTAAGTCAGATTCAATAACTTCTAGTTGTGTCTGATCTAATAAATCAAATTGATATTTCTCAATATTCATTCCAAAATTAGGATTAAATGGATAATTTCCTTTTCTGGTTAGTAAGATATTTTTTATTGCAAGAATAACAGCTGAGGCGTCTGTGAATTCTTCGGCTTTTCCATACTCACCAATATGAAATGCAAAATCTTTATATGTTGCCATAGATAACACTTCCTTTCTTTCTATAATTATAATAATCTGTTAACTGTATCTTTTTGTTTTAAAAGTTAAGAGATTCCTCGAATAATACATTAAACAATTAATTATATATAGATAAAAAATTATAAGAGGGCGATTATATGAAAACACTAGACAAAGCTATTGATAAAGTAGACATAAACAATGAAGAAAAAATTGATTTTAAAATATCAGTATCAGATTTTGATATAACTGAGAGTTATTTTACTGATGAAGACGAAATTGATAATAAGACTATTAAGTATATTGAGAGAGAAATAAGAAACTCTTTTGAATACAGAACTTATATTCAATTCTTAAAAGAAGAACTTGATTTAACCAGATGTTCTCTAATGAAAAATATTGATATAAAGACAACACCAGTATCATTAGAATTCCATCATTTTCCTTTAACACTTTATGAAATAACAGAAGCAGTTGGAAAATCTATGGTTGATGGTTTGACTAAAGATGAAGCAGTTTCTGGATTTGATATTGCTGAAAAAGTGGTTGAAGAACATTATAAACATAATATTGGTCTAGTTCCTTTAACTAAGACTATTCATGATATGGCTCATAATGGAACTATTTTTATTCCAATTGATGCAGTAAATGGGAACTATCAAGAATTTATTAATGATTATAGAAAGCATATTGAACCTGCAACACTAGATAAAGTAGAAGCAGTTAAAGCATACAATAACTCACAAACTGCAAAAGATTACAATCAAGAAAAATTGAAAAAAAGAATTGTCAATTATGATGTTGAATATAAAGATCATAAAAAAGATGAAGAAGGAGGAAATACAAATGGGATTATTTAAAAAACTAGTAGATCAAGTTATAAGAAAAGATGCAGTTAAAACTGCAAAAGCAATTACGGTACAAGAAAAGAAAGAAATTGAAAAGGAACTAATCTTCGGAACTGTTTTAGAAAGTTTAGAAGTAGATTTATTTGAAGAAGTTTATAAAGTTAGTGCAATTGGACAAGGCGGAACAGAAACTTCAGTTGAATATGAAAGAGAGAGTGAAGAAGCTGCAGAAACAGCGGCACTTGATGGGCTTGATGTTCCTGCTGAAAATATATTAGATATAGAAAAATTAGATAAAGAAAATGCAGAGAATGAAGATAACAGTGAAAAGGCGGCGATCTAAATGGCATTATTTAAGAAACTCCAAGAAGAAATAGAAATCAAGAAAATTGTTAAACAACCTTTGACAAGAGAAGAATTAAATGATATCGAAACAGAAATGATATTTGGAGAACCTACTGAATTATTTGAAGAAGTTAGTAACATTCTTATTAAAGGTGGAAAAGCAGATAAATTATCTGTTGAGGATATTGCTAAGAAACATAAAGTATCAGTTGAAAAAATTAATTCTGAATTAGAAAAAGGAATTAAAGTTGAGGCTGAACATGTTGGAAAAGATAAAGCAAAAGCAAGAGAAATCTCAATGGATCATTTAGCAGAATTTCCAGACTATTATACAAGACTAGATAAAATGGAAGAAGATGCTAAGAAAGATCTTAAAGAGGGAGTAATAAAACAAGTTGTAAAAACTGTAACTGCTGAGATTGCTCCACCTAGCGATGTTGTATCTGCAAGAAAATACATTTCAAACAATGATGGAAAAGCATTATCTGTAGATCAAAGAAAACAACTTGATAAGGCAAAATTAATTGTAAAGAAATGGAAAGAATCTCTTAAAGAATCAATAGCTGCCGACAAAAAAATAGCAGCTCCTAAAGCACAAGTTAGAAAAATAGTATTCTGGTTTCTTATGTTTGGAATTCTAGGTGCTTTAGTATCCTCATTAGTCTTATCATCTAAATTTAATAAATTTTATGATGTAATGAGTAGACTCAAATCAACAGATGAGGAATTTGCTAAGGCATATGTGTCTATCGAACACAGACTTGCAGTTAAGAAATCACTAAGCAAAGAAGATAAAGAAACTCTTAAAGATGATATTAGAATTGCTAGATCTAAACTTAGAAATGCGTTAAAAGATGAAAAAGTTTTAATCCAACAAGCTAAAGAAGAAATGCGACAACAAAGAAAACTGAAATTAATCAATGAAGAAGTTGCAGATATTTTTGAGCAAGAGTTAATAACACTGTATGAAGAAATTTTTATAGAAGAAGAAAATATCAAAGAGACTACAGTAGTTTCAGCAACTGGTGAACCTATACCTATTAGACAAGTCATGGATTATATTAATCCAGATGGAAGTGTAACAGAAGAAGGTAGAAAGGCTGAAAAAGAAGGAAAAATAAAAATAAAAGAATCTTCAATGGCTGGTATTGCAGGAGTAATTAATCCAAACAGTAAGGGTCCTTTTTTTGATAGAGAAGGAAGTACTGAAGCAGAAGATATTGATACTACGGAAATAGAAAAAACAAATAAATAAAAATAGAAGGGGAGACCCTTTTATTTTTAATTTCGTCTTTAATAATATATTATAAGAATGAGCATTAGGAAAAAATAAAATACATAAGGAGGATTACAATGGATTTTTTAATATGCAATTTTTCAATAACATCTGACATGTTAATTGAGAACCACTTAGATTTGGCAGTTTTTAAAGAACTAGCATATAATTCTAAGATAGCAAGAAAGTTACCAAATAGTAAAAAGGCTTTACAATATAATTACATTCTAATTCCGTTAGTTCATAGAACTGAGCAAAACGTTATTTTAGAAGCTAATTTAGTTTCAAAAATGTCATCAAGTATTGAGATAGAAGATGACTATATCTTTTCAATTGCAGAGATTTTTAAAACTAATTTTGAAAAGATTGAAAATATTGGATTCTCACTTGATTTAATTGGTCTTGTTGATGATTCTAGATTTGATATTTTCTATTCAGATGGAAGTTTTAAGAGAGATACTGCTGAAGCAAGTTATGGAATGTGCAAACTTTTAGGAGAGGATGCAAAAGGATTAAAAGACGATCTTACTGGAAAGACTTTTCTTCATGAAGAGTTTTCAGGCAAAATATTAAAAGGAACAAATAATATAGGTGAACTTAGCGGTTTACAAAAAGCCATTGAGGTATTCGGAAAAAAAGATTATCAAATAATTATTTCAGATTCTGAATATAGTATTAAAATATTTAGAGAATGGTATTATACTTGGAAAGATAATGGATTTAGAACTTATGCAAAGAAACCTATTATGAATAGAACGTTGATTGAAAGTATTTATAAATCATTAATTGATTCTAAAAAGGTTGTTTTGTTCAAATGGGTAAGAGGCCACAATGATAGTTTCTTTAATGAACAATGCGATGAAATTGCAAAGAACGCTTTACAAATTAAAAAGTAAGGAGTGAACTTATGGATGCAACTAGTGATAAAGATTTAGCAGCAGCTAAAAAAAATAGTTATTATGCGCTTCTATATGCCAAAGACCAGACTTTAGAATTATGTTTAGCAGCAGTTAGAGAAGATGGGCGGGCACTTAAACATATTGAAGAGCAAACTCCAGAGATATGTTTAGAAGCAGTTAAACAAAATGGCTGGGCACTTCAATTTGTTAAAAACCAAACTCCAGAATTATGTTTAGAAGCAATTAAACAGACTGGATGGGCACTTCAATTTGTTGAAGAGCAAACTCCAGAATTATGTTTAGAAGCAGTTAAACAGACTGGATGGGCACTTAAACATATTGAAGAGCAAACTCCAGAATTATGTTTAGAAGCAGTTAAACAGAATGGTCAGGCGCTTCAATTTGTTAAAAAACAGACTCCAGAGATATGTTTAGAAGCAATTAAAGAAAATGGCTGGGCACTTCAACATGTCAAAGAGCAAACTCCAGAATTAATTAGATATATGATAGAAAACAATATTAAAATAGAATTTAAAATAAACATTAATCTACCAGATGACTTAAAATTATGGTTAGAAATGCAGTAATAGGAGGCATATTATGACACAATATGAGAAAGATTTAGAAGCAGTTAAACAGACTGGATGGGCGCTTCAATTTGTTGAAGAGCAAACTCCAGAATTATGTTTAGAAGCAGTTAAACAGACTGGATGGGCACTTCAATTTGTTAAAAATCAGACTCTAGAGATATGTTTAGAAGCAATTAAACAAACTGGATGGGCGCTTAAACATATTGAAGAGCAAACTCCAGAATTATGTTTAGAAGCAGTTAAAAAAGATGGTTATACACTTCAATTTGTTAAAAAACAGACTCCAGAATTATGTTTAGAAGCAGTTAAAAAAGATGGATGGGCACTTCAATTTGTTAAAAATCAGACTCCAGAATTATGTTTAGAAGCAGTTAAACAGAATGGTTACTCGCTTCAATATGTTAAAAAACAGACTCCAGAATTAATTAGATATATGATAGAAAACAATATTAAAATAGAATTTAAAATAAACATTAATTTGCCAGATGATTTAAAACTATGGTTAGAAATGCAGTAAAGGAGGTTATCTATGGATCTTAAACATGTTGAAGAGCTTAAAAAAGAATTTTCAGATATAAATAAAATTGATAAAGAAGCACTTCTCACTATACTAACAACTTATGATGATAATAAGTATATAGTGTCTATAGATATTATAGATGTCGATGAGGAAAGAGTTGATCTTACAGTTGTTAGTAGAGTTAACACTAATTTATTATCAACAGAAATATCTAAAACCTATGCAATTTATTTTAATATATATTTGATTTTGAAAGTTAAGGGATTTGATTATAATGATTTAATCGAACTTGTTGAAATTAATAAAGTATCTAAACCTATTCTTTTTCAGTATCTTTTAAAAAACCCAAATATTAGTGATGATTTAAAATTATGGATAGAAATGCAATAATAAGGAGGAAATAAAATGAAATATTTATTTTTAATGGGGCCATCAGGAAGTGGAAAAACTACTCTTGCTAAAACACTAGGAGATAAACCAGATAAGTACAAAAGATTAACGCAATGCACCACAAGAGAAAAAAGACAGAATGAAACGGAAGGTGTAGAATATAACTTTTTAACTAAGGGGCAGTTTGATAAGTTGAATAGCGAAAATAAACTTACAACAGTTGTTAAAAGGGAATTTGGAAACACTTCATATGGAACACCTATAAAAGATCTTGATCCAAAGAAAGTAAACATTATTATAGCTTCAATTGAAGGATTATTAGATTCTATGAATAAAATAAATCCTGAAGAAGACGATATTCATGTTGTATTTATTTGTAATGTTTCTGAGCCAGAAGCAAAAAGAGCAAATAGATCTTTTAAAGAAGAAGAAAAATATACAAGAATTGTATTAGAAAAACTTAAGGGAATTAATCTTATAACAATTCCTCATCAAAAATTAATAAATATTAGAGATTGTCGATTAAAACTAAATAGATTTTTAGTTATGAGAGGCGTAAAATAAGGATGTGACAAAATATGGATGAAAGTGTAAAATTGGCGCAAGAAATTGCTGAGAAAACTAATTATCTTAATAAAGATATAGTATATCTTAAGAATACTAATATAACAGAATACGACATTGCTTCTGCTGGTTTTACAGTAATTAAATTCAAAAAACTGTTGCCCGAAGCAGAAATTGCTGAATTAGAGAAAGTATCAAAATATGAAAGAAATGTTAGGATTGGAAAAAGAATAATTCAATACCCCAATATTTCCATAGAAATTATACAAACTCTTGAAAAAGCAAGAAAAGCTTTTGTTCTAGTGAATGAAATATTACCAGAAGAAATACTTACAATTAAAAAAGATGCAATCTTTTTAATTAAGAAAGTTCCAACTATTTTTCAAATAAAAGAGTTTTTATTTAGGGAAAAAGGAAATTACACATCATATTGTTATATAAATAAAAAGGAATTCTATTATTCATCAACAACAGAAACATTAGATATTAAGGGATTTTCTCAGAAAGTGAATGAAGAACAAAAAGAATATCTTATAAAAGATATAAAAAACTTTCTAAGACTTTCAGAAAAAATTACATCAGATCAAATGTTTTCAATCCTTAAAAGTTATAGAGCAAAATATCTAAATCGAGAGCTAAATAAAGAATCTTACCGAGATTTGGATAGTGGAATGTTTAGAATAGGAGATTTTTCAATTGATTCAATATCACAAGAGAATCTTGCAGATATCGATATTAGTCAGAATTATATCAACTATCTTGTTCCATTATTTAATATTTTAGTATAAGAAAGGATATGAAACTATGAAAAAAGCACTTACAAAAAAACAAACAGAAATTAATATTAAAGAATTTTTAAGAAAGAATGATAAAGGACTGACATTAGACGAAATTGATTCTCTTCTTGATGGGAATTCCTCTAAACAGCTATTAAGAAGTATCCTTTACCATATTGATTTAAAGAATAGTGATAGAGACTTGGTAGTTAAATATACATTAAACAATAAGTTTGATATGTTTAGAATTCTTGGAAAGGCTGCCGGTTTTCAATTTACCACAGAAGAACTATTAAAAATAGTTGAAATGCCTTCATTTACCAGAGTGACTACAACAGGAACTTTCGGTAGTGGAGAAACTGCGGATATTATTAATAGAAGAGCAGTAATCATGCATCAAGACAATGTTAATTCAGAAGTATTCAATTCTTTGTTAGGATCATTTAACGATGAAAATGCAAAGGAAAGATTCTTAAAGACATTGAACACCAACACATTACAAAAGAAATATGAAGACTTTCCAGATATTTTATTATGGGCAGCATTAGCCTAATAAATTTGATTGAAAATTTATGAACAAATTATTAGTGAGCAGGAAGAACTCGCTAGTTATCTCTTCATAATTTCATTCTTCGTTTCTCTTTGAAAATCAAAGTGAGGATTGCCTCATTTTGATTTTTCATTTTTAGTATTCAATATGAAGAGAACAATACTTTATATTATTATATAGAGGAAGGGTGATCTTCATGAACAAAACTTATAAATGCCCATATTGCAAGAGAAGCTATCTTTCGAAAGAAGCATTATATGACCACATGGAACAGAATTGTAAAGATCAATTATATGGTTTACCAGCAGCTCAAGTTTATTTCAATATTAGAAATAGATATTTCCCAAATAAAGAGCATGGTTTATCTGTAATAAGTGGCAAGATTACGCCATTTAATTTAACAACAGAAAGATACGAACGATTTGCAAATGAACAAGAACGTCAACAATATAGAGAATATTTCCGACAAAATATGATAAAAAAATATGGAAAAGATACTTTATTAAATGATCCTGAACATCAAAAAGCGATGCTTGCAAACAGAAAAATATCTGGAACTTATACATGGAAAACCGGAGAAGAAACAACTTATACTGGAAGTTTTGAAAGAAGATTTCTAGAATATCTTGATATAGAATTAGACTGGTCAAATCCAGCTGATGTTATGGCTCCTGCTCCAATGTATTTCGAGTTTAAAGACGATCAAGGTGTGAGTCATTTTCATATCCCTGATTTTTATATCACTAGCTTAAATTTAATAATTAATATTAAATCCTCTGAAAATGAGCACTATAGGTTAAGAGATATTGATAGAGAAAGATTTCAAGATAACGCTATTAAAAAGTCTAATTTTAATTATCTAAAAATTTATGATAATGATTTTAAACGATTTGACAAAGTTATAACTGAAATTGACCCTGATAAAAAGTACCGACAAGTTTTTATAGCACGATAAATAACATAACCTAAATATTCTAGGTTATGTTTTTATAAAGTAAAAAAGAAGAATATATTATTATTAAGTGAGACTTGGAAAATTAGGCTTACTTAGTGTTAAAAGGTTAGGCGAACTTTTAACAAAAAATTCAATCATAGGAGGAAGAAAATGCCATCAATTAAAGAAGCACAACGTTTAGTAAAGAGAGTTTATTTAACAAATTTAAACATCCCAAAAAGAGGACTTGCATTAACATTAATGTTAGTTGGACCTCATGGAATTGGGAAAACAATGATTATCAAAGAGGCAGCGAAGGCTTTAGGAGGCTATCATATCGTTGTTGAAGGTGGATCTTTGAAAGAGGGAGAAATCACTGGGTTGCCTGTTGCTAGTCCTAATGCAGACGGTTCATCAGAAGTTCGTTTCGTTCCCTATTATGCTACTTCAAATTTAATGAAATTAGAAAAAGCTATTTACAAACAAGCTAAGAGCGAAAAAGGATTCCTTGACGGGAAGATTCGCTTAACAGACAAAGGTATCGAAATTAAAGAAGGCGGAGACAAAGTTAAAATTATCCCTGTAACATCTGGAATGGATGATATTGTTAAAGGAGAAGATAACCGCTTTAAATTCGGTGAAGATCTTCCTGGAGATTTAAAACTTAAGTTAATTGAATCTGGCGAAATTAAACCAGTAATTTTATTCATTGATGAATTAAACAGAACTGAGCAACAAACAATGAAAGAATTAATGAACATTCTTTTAAATAAAAATATCAACGGTTATGACCTACCTTGGTGGGTATCAATTGTTTCTGCAATAAATCCATCATCACAAAATTCAACTTATTCAACAAACGAAATCGATGACGCACAACGTGATAGATTCCTTAAAATTAAAGTTGATGCAAGACTTGATGACTGGATTGATTATGCGCTTGACGCAAGAATGAATACAGATATAATCGAAGCAATTGCTGTTGCTGAAGACATTTTTATACGTAAAGAAAAAGGTTATGAAGATACAGATGAAATGACTCCATCACCAAGATCTTGGGAAATGGTTTCTTACATCTATGATAATATTGATGCCTTTAATCATACAAAGTTCTTAACAATTGAAGACAAGAAAGCAGAAAAAGATGACTTACGTACTCTTATCACTGCAAAAGTTGGGCCTACAGCTGCAAGAACAATGTTAGAAAATATTAATAATAAAGAAAACAATATTAAACCTAACGAAATTGTAAATGGAAAATCACCAAAACTTGATGAAAGAGTTGTTGCTAAATTTAAAGGACAAAAACGTCTTCGTCAAAAGATTACTGTCGATAATTTGATTCGTCACATTGCAACTGTAATTGTTGATTTTGAAGTTTATAAGAAATCAGGAAAAGCTGATGAAAAGAAAATTTACTTTAATTTCAAAGAGCAAATTAAAGCATTCGTTGAAATTCTTGATGATGCAACTAAAATTGCGTTCGCTAAAAAATTAGCTGACAATAGTGTTGTAGCTTCAGATAACAAACCAGTCTTTGGTAAAATCTCAGATTGTTTCGCAACACATATTTTAACAAGCTTCATGGAGTTTGATCAAAATCTTCGCAAATTAGGCGACGAATAAAGGAGAATAATAATGGCAGATAAGAAAAATATATTAACGATTTACAATATCTGTCGTGATCTTGTATCGCAGTCAGAAAAATATGCAGAGGAACATGAAGGAAAAGTTGATGAAACTCTCCTTCCTCCTCTGAAAGCTGCGTTTGAAGAAATCATTGAATTCGAAAAGATTCACTTGATTACGGCACATGATACATTTTATGGGTCTATGCTGATGAACATGGAAACAAGAATCGACTTCAACATTAGAGGGCCTCTTGATATCAGAGTTAGCAAAGAGCCTTTTGTTGTTCTATTCAATCCAATGTTTATTATGAAATATAAGTATGCTGAATTTACAGCTTTACTAGTTTCAGAAATTCTGAAACTTGCATATGCTCACCCTGCTTCATTTGCTCAATTAAACACTGGGAAAGATGAACAAAAACATGAACATCTTGAAAAATCGTCTCAGGCATCAATTTCAAATATGGTTCAACGCGATATTAGAATTGATAAGAAGACAGACAGAAGACTAGTTCTTCCAAATGATGCATATACCACAACAACATTAGCAAATGAAACTAATGTTAATCCTAAAAGAGAACAGGCGCTTGAGTATTATTATAAAGTTCTTGAAAACTTTGGGAAAAAGAAATCAGCTGCTTCATCAAGTATGGGTAAAGGCAACGAAAATGCGCCAGCTACTCGTAATAATGGAGATGGACAAATGCCTCACCAATGGGAAGGCGAAGATGCTGAAGAACAAAAAGATAGAATTAAAGCCATGGTTTCAGAAGTATTCAATAATATGTCTGAGAAATCAAGAGGATTAATGCCTGCTGGTTTAGTAGAACAGATTAAAGCATTACTAAAGAAACCTGAAATAAATTGGAAACAAATTCTTAGAAAATTTGTTGGATCAGTACCAGTGCCTTATCGTAGAACACCAACAAGACTGAACAGACGTATGCCTTTCAGACCAGATATCACAGGTCGTTTGCCAAAACGAATTATCAAAATTGTAGTTGCAATCGATACATCAGGATCAATGTCATCAAGAGATATCGAATATTGCATCAATGAAGTTTTCAACATCGTAAAAGATTATGAATCTGAAATTACAATTATTGAATGTGATGCTCAAATTGGTAAAGTATACAAAGCTAAAAAGGTTTCAGATGTACAACCTAAGGTTACGGGCCGCGGAGGAACTTCTTTCGTGCCAGTAATTGAGTACATTAATGAATCAGGTAAGTTTAGAGACGCATTAATGATTTATTTTACGGATGGATATGGTGATTATGAAATTCCAAAACCAAGAACACTTAGAAATATGTGGGTAGTACTTGGTGATGAAAAAAATTTATCAGTTAAGCAGCCATACGGAGAAGTTAAGTCATTAAAGATGGATCAAGACTGGATCAAAATGAGAGATAACGGATATTAATCCGTTTCTCTTTCTTTATTTTTGTAGGAGGAAATAAGGAATTTTATTTTCAAAAATTAGGAGGTAGAATTATGGCAAAAGATAAAGATGATTACAATCAAAATGATGAATTTTTCATGAATGAAGAAGAATTATTTGCAGAAACACAACAAACCATTATTGATACAGAACTTGATAAAGTTCTTGAAGCAATGGAAAAGAAAATAGCAGAGGCAAGAGAAAATCTTGGTTATGCTGAAAAAGGAGAATTCCAACAAAATGTTCAAATGATATCACGTTATGTTACAGCTATCATTGAAATTGAGCAATTGGAAAAACTTCTTGAAGATGGAGAAACCAGCGAAGACGAAGTTCTCGATAGAATTCAAAAAATTAATTTATCTGTTAAAGAATTAACTTTTACAGATTTAACGGAATATGAAAAAGCAAATAAAGGTGAAACACAAGTGGCTGACGATAAAGATATTGAAGACCCTGATGAGTTTGACTTTTAAGAAGGAGGAAAATAATGAAAGCATTTACAGAAGATTTAGAGGTTATTAGAAAAAAATCTGGAAACACCGCTTATAGTTTTTATCACACATTTGTTGGTACTCCTCATATTTTTATGACAGTTATGAGCTTCCTTAATACCAATAAAGATGCAGAAAGATATGCTAATACTTACACCAAATTGAAATCCTTAATGGAAGAATTTGAATTCTCTGGGAAGGATTTTAAAGATGAATTTATAATTCTTATGCCTAAGGGTATCCCACCAGTTGAAGGCGAACATTTTCAAATGACAATGGCAAAAGAATCTAAAGAGTTATTTGATGCTCTAGGCCGCGACGCTCTTGCTCAAAAAAGAAGTCAAGAGGTTGAAGATTTAGTTAGAGCACTTTTCTCTGATAGAGTTTATCGTGTTCACGCAATTATTGAAAGCGTTTTGGGCTCAGCTCAAAAAGCTGATGACTTTTCATCTAAAATAATTGATGCATTTAAATCAGCTGCAAAACAAGAAGTTAAAGAACTAGAAAAAATTAAAGAACTTACCAATTTAAACAGATATATAGAAGAAAAGAATCCAATATTTATTGGTGGAGAAAGTGCATTAAAAGCCATTGAAATGGCTCTTTCAGGACGTTCTATCCGAAATGCAATGCTTATCGGTAAAGCGGGAACTGGGAAAACTGCTGCTGTTTATGAATACGTAAAACGCACAATGGCAAACAAAGTGAACACTGATTTACAAGGAAAGTTATTCTATCAATTAGATCCAGCTGCATTGGTAGCTGGCACACGTTATCGTGGGGATATGGAAGAAAAGCTTATGAACATCTTGATGCTTTGTAAAGCTAATCCGCAAGTTATATTATTTGTAGATGAAGCACATATGATGGTTAAATTAGGAGATGCTGAAGGTGCTGCAAGCGCTGGAAATATTATTAAGCCATTCATTACTCGTGGAGAAATTCAATTAATCATGGCAACAACTGATGAAGAATACGCACAATATATTGAGAAAGATAGAGCATTCGCTCGTCGTTTCCATAATGTTAATATTTCTGAACCAACTCGTGAAGAAGTTGAATTAATCTTAAAAGGAATCCAACCAACAATTGAAGAATATTTTAAGAAAAAAGGTTCCGAAGATGTGCTTCAAAAAGTTTTAACACTTGCAGATAAATATGCAATTGATCAAGCTAATCCAGCTAAAGCAATTAATATGTATGAACTCGCATTTGCTAACTCAAAAGTATTTAATGAAGAAGGCGAAATCGTCTTTACAAATGATATTCTTAATGCAATTAAAATCAAATATGATTTACATCTTGATGAAAACAAAACTGATGATGTTGCAAAAGAATTAAAATCATTCTTGTTAGGACAAGAAGAACCTTTAAATCAAGTAATTAATAACTTACGTTATATTGAAGCAGGGTTAGTGGATATTGAAAAACCATTAGCTTCAATGATCTTCGCTGGTCCAACTGGTGTTGGGAAAACTGAAACTGCAAAAATTATTGCTAAGAAATTCTTTGGTTCTGAAAAGTTCCTTATCAAAATCAATATGGGTGAATATGGAACAGAAATGGATGTTACTAAAATTACAGGATCAGCACCAGGATATATCGGATCTGATCAACAAAGTGGGCTAGTTTCACTTGTAAAGCAATATCCATCTTCAATCGTTCTTTTTGATGAAATTGAAAAAGCTCATCCTAAAGTATTCGATACAATTCTAAACATTCTTGATACTGGAGAAATGACAGATAATCATAAGAATAAAGTTTCATTCAGAAATTGTATCATCGCTTTCACAACTAATTTAGGATATGACAAAGACTTTGCAAAGAGCAAAGGTGTTGGATTCCATAAGTATAAAACTGAAAACGAAGATATTTTGGAAGTTGTTAAAGACCATTTCCGTCCTGAATTTATAAACAGACTTGATGATATTATTGTATTCAACGGGCTTCATGCAGATGTTGCAAAATTGCTTGTAGATCGTTACATTGTTGAATATGAAAATTTATCAGAAAGAAAAGTTGCTGTTAATCCAAATGATTATGATATAATCATTAAAGATGCAGATATTGAAACGTATGGTGCTCGTAGCTTGAAACGTGCAGTTCGTCGTCAGATGTTAGAAATTTTTAAGAGAAATAAATTAGCAGACTTATCTGGATTTACGATTGGCGAATTGAAAACATTAGCTAAGAATTTAGAGTTAACTGGTTACACTAAGTTGGCAAAAGCTGAATTACTTACATTGCTTCAAGCCATGAATTTAACTGATATGCAAGTTAAACAATTTCAAACAGATGTAGAAGAATTTACAGATTTCTAAAAAACAATGAAAAAGGGGTTCTCAAAGGCCCCTTTTATCTATTAAAGGAGGAAATATAATGTCACAAAACTCAAATCTTAGAAAAGATTATCAATATAAAGATATTCCAACTATTCTATTAGAAAGTCGTATTATTAATTTAGTTGGTGAAGTCAATGAATATATGTCATATCAAATAGTATCTTCTCTACTAGTTTTAGAAGAACAATCAGATAAACCAATTCAAATGTTCATTAACAGCCCAGGAGGATCTATCCATGATGGATTGGCAATTATTGATACAATGAATTTTATTAAGGCTCCTGTCTACACTTATGCTATGGGATATGCTGCATCAATGGGTGCTGCAATTCTATCAGCTGGTGACAAAAGTCATAGATATGCATTACCAAATGCAAGTGTTATGATTCACCAAGCTTCAAGTGGAACAAGTGGAAATATTCAAGATCAAAGAGTTAGTCTTCAATATACTGAATCTTTGAATGAAAAATTGGCAGATATAATTGCTAAAAATTGTGGAAAAACAAAAGAAGAATATATTGCTGATACACACCGTGATAAATGGATGTTTGCAGAAGATGCATTAGCATACGGCATCATCGATGAAATTGTAGCAAATACAGAAGAGTCTAACAAATAGACTCTTTTACTTTTTATAAAGGAGGAAAAAAATATGGCTGATAATAGATTTTCAATATCTGGAATGGGTGAGAACTTTGATATTCCTGATGATGATGAAATATCTCCTGCGGAAGAACGAAAAAGAAAAATGCTAAAACAATTTGGCATGTCTGATAAAGAAATAGATGAAGCAATCGAAGCTATGAAAGATTTCAATCCAAAAGAAACCCTAGAACAACTAAATGCTGGTGACAGATCTTCTATTATTAAACAAGTTCAAGAAGATATGAATCTTTCAAAAGAAGAAGCTGAAGAATTTTTAAATGGAATTGAAAGTATGGCTAAGAGCCTTTTAGGCAAATTAGATGAGCCATTTAATAATAATCCAAATTCCAACCCCTTCAATATTGACAAAGATGATTATGAAACGCTAGATGACTTTGACGATTTTGATGATGAAGATTTCGAAGAAGATGAAGAGGATGATTCTTCTCAACAATTCCCATTGCCTCAGCAATCTAATGAAGAAGATGAAAGTGAAGAAGATGAAATCTCAGATAACATTGAAAATATGTTTGATGAATTAGTAGGCGGCGGTACCTCAGCACCTTCAAAATCTAATAAAAAAAGAAGAAATAAAATAAATATTAATGGATCATTTGAATCATTAACTACATCTGCAGCATTTGGAGTAATTCCTCTTTCTAAAGATGATAGACTTCTTGAAAAGTTCCAAAGTGCTTATGGAAATGGACCTTATTCGGTTTCAAGTTTTTCAGAAGAAATCCAAGGGTATAATCTAAATGCAGCATTTGCTGAGCTTTCTGAACTTAAATATGTGGATAGCAACGAAAAATTTATTATATTTGAAGGAGTTCCTAAAGACCCAACAGATTCAGGAATAGCTGTTGCAATTATTCTTAATGGAGATGAATTTGAATTTATAATTCCAGAATATGGAAACCCATATGATAAGCTTTCAGGAACACTTTTAAATAAAGAAAGAGACCCACACTTATATCGTGTAAATGAAAAAAGTGGAGACCTAGAATTAGATAAAGGGATTGATTACATTAAAATCAAGACAGGTTTAGATCTATTAACTTATGAAAATAAAAGAACTATCCTATCGGTTAAAGACTTTGGTGACGTTATTCCAACATTATCTTCATTTCAATTTCCATCTAATAGAATTAAAATTGGAAGAATTAAAGCTAATGATTCTGCAGCTGCACGTTTATTTAAGAGAGATTTTAATCTAGACATAGACTCAACAATATTTGATTTCTATGTAAGATTAGGATATCAATATCCAGAGAGAAATCTTGAAGAAGTTAATAAATATCTCTTAGGCATTAATTTTAATACAAATATTAAAATGCAAACTTATGAATTGCAAGCAGATTTCCAAGGAAATATCTTTATCGATATTGATCTAGGAGCACTTCCAGATAATATTCGTAAATGGATAATGGATTAATAATTAATAAAGTGAAGTAAATGCTTCACTTTTTTTTAAAAAACAATATTGAACTTTAAAGGAAAATTTTCTAGCTAACAATTAATTATATTATTGATCATAAATCCCCTTTTCTTGGAAAGTAAGTTCAATAAATTCAATTCTTTTAATAAAGGGAGTTGTAAGAAAATTTTCAAAGAATTCCCTTCTTTCCAAAGGGTATTCTTTGATTTTTAAAAATTCTAATTAGAAACGAAAGGAGAATTTGCATGTTATCTTATCATTCAAACTTAAAAACGGTTAAATTCACAAAAGCAATGAAGGAGTATACTGAAGAGAAACTTAATAAATTATCTAAGTTCCTCGATGATGTAAACACAGGATACGTAAATCTTAAAAAGGAAGGTGAGTTTTTAAAATTAGAAATAGCTCTTCAAGGAGTCCGAGCATCTAAATCTGGTGAAGATTTTTATTCATTAGTAATTGCAGTTGTTGAGCAACTTGAAAGACAAATTAAAAGATATAAAAATCTTGTTAAAGGAAAGAAAAGAGATAACTTTAAAGATTTCGAAATTGAAGAAAATATAATTCATGAATATCAACCAATTGAAAGAGAAAAGAAAGTTAACTTAGTTGAATTGCATGACTTAGAAGCAATTGAAGAATTAGAATTATCAGGGCATTCGTTTCATGCTTATTATGATATTGATAGGAAAGCTATTTGTATTTTATATGCACGAAATGATGGTAAGTATGGACTAATTATAACAGAATAAAAAATAGGATTGCTTCAGCAATCCTATTTTATTTTAGAAAATAAAAATATATTATTATTCTGAAAAGAAATATAAAGGAGGAATTAAAATTGACAAAAAAACAAAATGGGTGTTTGCAATTAGCAACCACAAAAGTTAAAAAAATTACCAACACATTGATTGCTGAGGTTGCGACAAATGTTGGTTTAAGTTTTACATCAATGAAAAATGCATGGGAAAATCAAGAAAGATTTGATACTGCAGATTTAAGAGAAACACAAAATGGAACCAAAAAGCTTACAGACAAGCAAAAGAAACTTGTTAATGCAAAGAATAAAGAATATTTTAAAGGATTGAAAGTTCAAGTTCTTACTCCTAAGCAAGCATGCGGTATTATTCGTGAATATATCTTCACTGATATTAAAGCTATTGAGCTGCTTAGAAAATATTCACTTAATAAAGATCAATTCTACAAGTTATTAGCTGATCTCGAAGTAAGCGGAAAAGTGTTAGGAAAGAAAATATTCGATCCTTCACAATATTCAAAAGCTCCATTAAAGCAAGTTATCAGATTGTCAAAAGGAAAAAAAGTTACTCTTGATTGGCCCGAACAACTTACTGGATTAACAAGAAAGCTTACAGTATTAGATTTCTATTTATAAAAATTAAGAAAAAATAAGAGAATTATTTCTTATTTTTTTGAAAGGAAGAATCACATGAAGAAATATATCACAAAGAAAATTTCCGAACAAAAATCAATAAATAATTTAAACAAAGCTTATTCAGCTTTGCTATTTGAAAATGGATTTACAGATCCAATAAGTATTTCGGAAAATCTCCCAGATTTTAAAACCAAAAAAAATTGGTTATCAAAATTTTTACAAAATGATATGAGCTATTTATCAGGTACAAAAGAGTTTGCTGACATAGTTAATGCAAATAAAGATAAACATTTCTGTATAATCGGAGATTATGATGCAGATGGAATTATGGCAACTACAATTATGAAACTTGCCTTTGATTCATTAGGAATTAAATGTAGTTATCTTATTCCAAATCGTCTTGAAGATGGATATGGAATGAAAGAAATACATGTTGACCAAGCTTTAGAGATTAAAGCGGATATCATTATCACGGTTGATAACGGAATAACTGAACCTGGTGTTGTTGAATATGCACATAAAAAAGGCTTAATAACAATAATAACTGATCATCACTTACCTGAATCCGATAATATTCCTAAGGCAGATTTGCTTATTGATCCGCACTTAACAAACGATAGTATGAAGTATATATGCGGTGCATATGTTGCTTTAAAATTAGTCTTAGGATTGATCGATGTCAATGATCCTTCTAATGATTATTTTATAAGAGATCTTGCAATGTTTGCAGCAGTAGCTACAATCACTGATGTTATGCCTCTTGTGAAAGAAAATCGTTTACTAGTTAAATATGTTCTTGAAAACATGAATTTTATTCGTGGCAAAAATATATGGGCTGGTAGAACTATGAAATTCCTTAGTGGATTTGGTAATAGTTATATGATGAAAGACTTGGATAAACTAATAACAGAAGATACTTTTGGATATTATATTGGGCCAACGCTTAATGCTTCAGGTCGAATTAATGGAGAGGTTACTCAGATTGTTCAAGATATTATTAATGCTGGTGAATATAAAACCTATATTAATGGATATTATCAAATTAATAGAGAAAGACAAGATAAAACCCGTAGTTTATTAAAAGAATATGAAGTTGAAGGTCTTCCTATTAGTTTCAGTATTTTAGATGCTAGTAAATTTGATTTCCCAATTCATGGTCTTATGGGATTAGTTGCTTCAAGAGTTTCCTCTGAAGAACAAAAACCTGCATTTATCGGTGTTAAAAAAGATACAGGGGGAATATCATTCTCTTGTAGAAGCCCATTAGGATATTCGCTTCATGAAGGATTTAATAGAATTCAGGAAACTGGACTAATTGAAATCTCAGGTGGCGGACATGATGGCGCAATGGGAATTAATCTTCATAAAGAAGAACAGCTTGATTTATTAAGAGAGCTACTCACAAGAGATTATGAGGAAAATTCACAGATTGCTGAAGAAGTAGTTTATGAATTTGAACCAGAATTTATTGAAGAAATTTTTGAAGCTCACAGAGAATTACAACCTTTTGGTCAAGAATTTAGAGGCTTAAATTTTAAAATAACTGGTGAGTACCAAGGTTATGATACTGATGAAAAGACGCTATTAATTGACGGATACTCATTTAAATCATTTATTCCAGTAACAGATCTACCAGAATTTGGTTCTAATGTTGAAGCAATATTTAAAATAGGTATAGATAGCAAGACAATTAATTACTTTAAAATTGATGAATTAAGAACTTTAGAGGAAGAAATTGTCTAAAACAATAAATTAAGGAGTATACATATGAGAACTAAAGAGCAGTATGAAAAAGATTATGAACTCCAAGAAGATATAACTACGGTTAAAGAGCTTGAGAGATTCATTACTAGAAACAAAGACGAAATGGATTCATATCAATGGTTTCTAGTTACTAAAAACTCAGCATTTAATTTAAAAGTAGCAGAAAGCCATAGTGAATATGTTGATTGGGAATGGATTTCAACATTCTATGATCTAAGTGAATCTTTTATGACTCACCATTTTGATAAGTTAAACATGTATTGTATTTCTAGATTCCAATCTATGAGCTTTAAATTTATTTCTGATCATAAAGAAGAATTGTCTATAGACCAAATACTTTTTAATAACAAAATTAGAATGCTCAAGGATTTTCTTAAAATCCAAACACTTTATGACAAGTTATCTAAAGATGACAAATATAAACGGATATGGAATACAAATCAAAAAAATAGTAAGCTATTTTGTCCGCCATTAGTTTCAAATTCATCTTCAATGAAAACTTTTAAAGAATTTAAAGAAGTTGTGGCTGAAGAAATTCCAAAAGAAATTATTGTTGAGAAACCTAGACGAACTTGCAAGAAGGAAAAAGTTATTCCCAAAATTGATATTGAATCAATGAATAAAACACAGCTTAGGGAATTTTTAATAAGCAAAGAAATTAAGGTACTATATCATGATACAATGGATATATTAAAAGAAAAGGCTTCTAAGGTGATTAACAATGCCTAATTATGATGAAGCCCATCTTTTATCTCTAAAGGGTTTAGCTAGTTCTAAAAAATATGGGATAGAGCTAGTGAAAAAATATCCTGAAAAATTTAATTTACCACTATTAGTAAGAAATATATTTTATCAAGGCACTACATTGATAGAAGATGAGAAGTTTGCTGAAATGGTTATGGATATTATGATTTCTGAGGGTAAACCAATGGAGAACGTTGCAATTACTATATTTCACTGTTTTGGAGAAGATAAAAAAATGTCTTTGACTTTTCTAATGAAATACTATAAAAGCGTTCTTAAATTTTTAGATAGCGAGAGATTATCAAGAGTTATTAACACCTACATTGAAATATACGATGAGGAATTTATAAACTTCTTAACCAAAGAAAATATTCCATTTAGTGATTTTTTCAAATACGACATATACTTTCTTAGGGAAAGTGGCCGTGTTATAAATAGAGCTTATAAAAGAATACAAATATCTGAAGATTTCTTTTTCGAAAACTCTGGAAAAATATCACTTGAAGCTTTAAACCCAAAACTAAATGATTGGGCTAATCCATGGAAAAATCCATCAGATAGACTTAAATTATACGTTAATATGAATGAACTATTTTAGAAAGAAGATGATACAATGATTATTTTAAATGAAATAAAAATTAAATATGACCACCTTGATACATTACTTGAGGAAAAACTTCAAGATATAAGATTCTCTAATAATGTAAATGTTATTATTGATCTAAAGGAAATTTATAGAAAATTCTTTAGACCAAATATGTTGACAGTTGAGGGATCTAAAAAACTTATTATAGAAGAAATCTCTTCGGACGTAATCAATATTATATCCCATTATAGAAATTATTTTTATAAAAAAGGCAAATACTCTTCTTTCTATTTCTTATATAGCAAAGAAGAATGCGAAATATTTAAGAAAATTTATCCTGAATATAAAAAATCTCATTATGAAAAACACTTTGATAGTATTGAAGATGCAGATAAAATTGCAATCTTAAAAAAGGTAACAGAAGTCCTTGAAAAGATTATTCCAAATATTCCTAATACAATATTCATTAATACCTCAAAATATGATGAATTTGTAGTTGCAAAATTTATTGTTGCAAAATCTAATAGTAATGAAATTAATATTGTATTATCAAATGATGAAGTATTCACACAACTAGTTGATGGCCATACATTTCTTTTAAATATAAAAGGAATTAATACTGATTTAGTCGACAGTAGTAATGCTGTGGCAAATATTACTAAGAGCAAAAGTAAACTATCAAGTAACATGATTCCATTTATATTAGCATTTGGTGGGACTAAGCACTATAGCTTAAATAATTTTCCTGGAATTGCTCTAATTAAAGCTGTAAATATTATTGAGCAGTTGTTAAAAGAGAATTCTCTTTCAGACAATTCCTTTGTTGAGTTTCCAGAGTTTGATAAAACACAAAACACATTTATCTTAGAAAATTATAATGAATTAAAATTGAATTATGAAATTATAACAGGGAATAAAGTTTTATTTTCAAATACAACTGATATTTCAACCTTATTTAATAAGCCAAAAGCACCTCATTCTTGGAATTATTTCCTTGAGTTAAATTCGAAGATCTTTACGAATTTTCCATTAATGCTTGATATGATGCTAAAAGGTGAAACTGCTGTATAATAATTTAAAGTATGCTAAAAAAGATTATAAAGGAGTGTTATTATGTCAAAAAGAGTAAATTGGGTTAGCGTAGATAAATCTGCAAAAGACCTTAGAAAAAAAGTAAAGAACGCAACTGATGCTGCTGAATATTTAAAATCAAAACCTGGTGTTGGCAAATTTATTGACAATATCTCTAAAAGAGAAATTATTATTAAAGATGCTAAATCATCAAGTTTGCGAAGATATGTTAAATTGTTAGATGGGTATTATTATTTAATAACTAGCCCAACTGATAGACAATATATCTTAGATAAAAAGATTGAGCTAGAGCATGAATTAAATAGTCGTGATGACGGAATATTAACAAAAGAATAACCATATGGTTATTCTTTTTTTTTATTATACTTTTTATATAACTTTAAACAGCTACCCGGAGCTAGTGAGCTGAACGCTCCTTATCCGGGTTGAAGTACGAAAGTTTGACGGGAAGCCTCCCTTTCGCCTAGGCTTAAGTTTTGTAATTTATTAATCTAGCGAAACACTAGAGACGGCTATAATAATTAAGATGCTAATAATTCTAACGCAGCAATTCTTTCTTCTAAAGATGTTATCTTGTTTCTTGTTGTATTTGCGTCAAGCAAATCGTCTTCACTTGTTTCATCAACGCTTATATTTACCCAAGAAATTGTTTGATATCCTTCAAGAGGAGGTGCTGTTAAATAGGCAGAAATATCTTCTGAAAGCACTCTTGATTTAAAACTATCATCTAAGGTAAGTGAGCCTTCTATCATAGATAATTTTTCTTGGTCTGTTAATTTTTTAAACTCTCTTTCAAAAACTGTATCAAATACAGATTTTGCCATTCCATCAAGAGCAATATAGAAACCTGGAATTTCTTCAACCTTTGTTGCAGTAGAATATGTATTTAGAATTATTTCAATAACTCTTGATATTACTTTTTTTGATATTTCTTCTTTAGTATTAACACGCATAATTAATTCTGAGGTAGAACTATTTCTTAATTTTGTATCAATTATTTCATCTAGATCATATTCTTTTGAATCGGTAAAATTAAAACCTATTGTTGTAGTTGGTTCTATTATTGGAGGTAATATTTCACCTGGATTAAATTTTATTGCCATGTGTTATTACTCTTTTTTCTTTCTTTTAACCAACCAAATTTGACCAACTTGAAGATTACTTGGATTAGGTTTTGAGTTAGGATCTTGAGGGTCATATTCATGAACTTGAACAGTTAATTCTAAAGATGAATTTGTTCTATTTTCATTTTCTATTTCATCTAAGTCATAAGTTTTACCCTTAGTTCCAGTTAAATTTAAACTTTTTTTCATAATAATTCCTCCTTTAAAATAATTTATTTATAACAATAGAAATTCTACCAGTATTTCCTGAATATTTTACAACATTGTCATGAGCATCAACAAATTCAAATTTGATTGAACCTTGTTTTAGTGTGTTTAATGATATTTCTGGGCTAACCTCACATATATTATATTGTGAAAACTGTCCCTTATTTACTACCTTATTAAAATTTATATCAACTATATAATTGCTATTAGTAAATGATTCCCCAATAGTATCATCCTTGTTATCTCGCTCTATAATGTATAGATTTGTATTTTTATCAAAATATAAATTAATTCCTTTTCCAATATAACGTGTCATTGGTAAATATCTACCTTGATAAGAATTATCATTAATTGCTTCTGTAGTAAAAACTCCATAAGCAACAATTCCAATTTTTCCTTGAAATAATTCTGAATCTGCTATTATCTCATCAGACACAGTATCTTCAATAAGTTCTACTTCATCAATAATAATATTACTTATAAATATTTTTCCTAATCTAAAAAATAAATTAGTTTCATTATCTGGTGTTCTAAAAATAGTATGATACTCAGTATTTTTTTCAACTCCTGTAATATCTTCATCAATCAAAATTTCTTTATCTTCATTACTAACTCTTAAGTTTCTATCATTTGTAACAAATAAACTAGGACTGGTATCTCTAGAAATTACTGTGATTTTATAAAACGCACCTTTTTTAAGCCCAAAAACATTTAATACAAATGTAACTACATCTGGATAAAATTTAGGGCTGTTATAAATTTCTCCACCACCAGCAGAGCTATAAAAAAGTCCTCTTGTATATCCTTGAGGAGTAACAAGAATTCCTTTATCAAAATCTCTTTTTTTAAAAGCTGTAACGAATTCACTAATATTATCTTCTGTAATAATTTCTCTTCCATCTAAAAGCTCAGATTGGGAAAAGTCGAATTCATAAATTCTATCCACTACTCGTTTAATTACTTCTGGCATTTTACCACTCCTTACTTAAGTAATATTGCATTATGATTTACAATAACCGCTTCGATTTCTTTTTCTAAATCTGTTGTCATTTTCATAAGAATATTCTTTGATGAACTTCCAACAATTTTAATAATTACTCTTCCATCTGAAACTTGATAAAATGTAGGCAATATTGGAACTAATGTATCTTGATCTAAAAAGAATATACTTTCAGGTTGTCCAACAATAAGAATGTCTAGATTATTGCACGCTTTTTCTTCTGAATATATTCTTAACATTATTTCTTTTTCATTTTTATATTCTGGAATTTGTAGGATTGATACTGAGTTATCTCCCACAATAATAACATCTTGATTATAACTCCAGATATTTTTTATTTCATTTTCTAAAGTTATGTTAGCCAAAATTTTTTTATTAAAATTATACATAATTAATTTATTATAATTAGCAATTATTATTTTATTATTATTAATAATTATATTATTTAAATTAAATATATTAATATTATTAAATATAACTTCTTCATATTTAGTATTTAAATGTTCTTTATTATATTTC
>Ga0172378_10000238_pt1 | contig 46602 bp, 41 predicted proteins | sample GrowelOW332metaG_FD_119755 | JGI IMG/M metagenome (GOLD analysis project Ga0172378, IMG submission 119755) | Groundwater microbial communities from an aquifer near a municipal landfill in Southern Ontario, Canada - Pumphouse #3_1 metaG | ecosystem: Environmental > Aquatic > Deep subsurface >...
ACAACCACTTATCGATTTTGATAATTATTTAAATAAAACATTTGAGGATAATTTTGAATATCAAAAAGAACAAATATATACTAATGGTAATATAACGTATCCAAATTTAAATGATTATCCTATTACGCTTAATACATTTTTAAATGCAGAAAGATGTAACAAATTAATAATTAAAGGTGAATCATATAAGAATGAAAATAATAAAATATGGATTACTCAAAATATATATAATGCTTTAAGTAATTATTTAAATTTAGATATAAACGATAGTGTCAGTTGTCAAATAAATAATATTGATGTTGATTTAATAATTGCTGGAGTAGTAAGCGATTATAATTGTTATATAGGAATAGATTATGCTGTTGAGTTAGGTCTTAAATTGCGTGTGCCTGATTTTAAAATAAAATCACAATCTTATGATTTGGACTATAAAAAAATAGAAAAGAGCAAAAAACATTGGACAAAAGATATCAATGCAATATTTGGTAAAGTAGAAGTAGAATATTCAAATGATTCATATATCGAATATTATAATAATAACAAAAAAAATATTGGTGCATTACTATACTTAGTTATAGGTGTCTTATTTATATTAATAATAGTTTCTATTATAAATACTTTTAATATAAATTTTTATGAAAATGAATTGTATTATAATCTATTGAAAGTATTTGGTTTATCAAATTTACATATACAAATAATGAATTTAATAGAATTTATTATAATAGGAATAAATAGCATGTTATTTTCTATTTTATTAATATATTTTTCACAACCTGTTTTGCTTAGGTGCTTAGAATGGATGTGGTTTGATGTTTTTAAAAATTTTGTGGGTTATGAAATAATATTTAATATGTCATTTTTAATGTTTTTCATAGTATCGTTAATATATTTTATTTTTATTCCTTTAATATTGTTTGTTTTTATGCGAGAGAAAAAGGGTGAAAGTATTATTGGTGAAATGAGGGAAATAGGATGAAAATATTAGATTTAGTAAATATTGCTTTTAATTATACTATTCGTAATAAAAAAACTATGAAATCCATTATCGGGATTAGTATGGTTTTTATGATTTTTATAATAATTTTATGGATATTTTTATCGGTGTTTTTGCAATATCCTCAAATAGCAGACAAAACTCCAATTGATAATGTTATTAATATAGATTATGCAGATGAGCAAACTATTATTTCGGGATACAGAGATACAGGTGGGACATTGGGGAGTGATAGTTTTTTATATGGTAATAAAGAAAAAAATAATTTGCTTAATAAATATGATAATCATATAGAAGAAAAAATAGTATCACAATATATTCAAATACGACAAAATCAAGAAATAGTAAATATTAATAATCAAGAATATACAAACAATGATTATATCGAATTATATAAATTTATTGATTTAGATAAAAGTGATGGAAAAATAATGTTATCAAGTCAAAAAAATGAATTAGGTAGTGATGGACAAAAACTTCTTATAGGGGAAGGTTTTGAAGGTAATGGTAAAGGACAAATAATTGTGTCTGAAAAGTGGCTGGAAAAATTTTCGCTAAAAGAAGAAGATGTTTTAAATAAGAAAATTGCTATAACTCTTGATGTTGATAAAATACACCATAATTTATTTAAATATGAAAAAAATTATGTATTAGATAACGATAATATCGTAGATAACGAACATATAAATGAAAATGAGTATACCCAAAAATATATGTATGAAGGGGATAATATATGTGTTTTGAAAGATTTTACTGTAAAAGGCATAATCAAAAAGGGTTATTATGATAAAAAATTTAATAAAGAAGAAGAGTCAGAAATTATATTATCGACGAGTTCTCTTTATGATGATAATGGCAATTCATATTTGCCTATTATAAAAGACCATAAGATATGTGATGAAAATTATAAAGCTGATGTTGGAATTGCTACATATAAAACGACAGATTATAATGCTTTAGCTAATGAAGCTAATGAAAAAGGTATGTTTTTCCCATTTATAGTACAGGGATCGTTTTATAGTAAATTAAACTATACTAGTGTAAATACCTTAATTTCTAATACGCCAATAACAAGTTTGGAAATACAAATGGATAGTTATGGGCAGGCAAAAAAACTATATAATAAAGTTTATATGGATAGTAAATCAGATGAAAATCTAGCAAATAAAAAGCTAGTTGATTCTGTTAGAATCACGAACTTTTTTGATAAATTATTAATTGTTTTAGGATTAAGTGGTGCTGTAATATTTATAGTAACAATGATAAATTATTATAACAATTTATCGTACATATATAAGAATAGAAAGAAATATATTGGTATAGAAAAAGCTATGGGAATGAAGAAATATGATATTTATAAAATAATTTTTTTAGAAAATTTAATTATTAATTTCTTAGCTTGTGTTATTGCTGTGATTTTTTCAGTTATTATTTGTTATTTTATTACTTTAAAATTCAATAGTATCTTTAGTGAATTTTTTACTTTAAATTGGTATTATTATTTATTATCTTGTATTATAGTAAGTGTCCTATTATTTTTAATTAGTAATTTATTTGTAATGATTACCTCGATAAAATATTCAAAATCAAGTATAATTAATTTGATTAAAGGGTGATTTAATATTTTATACTAAAGTTTACAAAAGTATAGCAATGTTACTAAAATGTTACAAATTTGGTTTTGGTAGGTAATATTTTTAGAATTTTTAATAAAAATCACTATAAAAGTGGTTTGATAATCAGCATAAAATTGAATTTATTGCAATAAATAGGCTTTTTTGGCGGAGAGAATGGGATTTGAACCCATGAAGGGCTTATCACCCTTACACGATTTCCAATCGTGCTCCTTCGACCCCTCGGACATCTCTCCTTAGTTTTGGTCAAAACTTATGTTGTAAAAAAACAACACAAATTAGTATATACTATACAAATAGTTTTTGCAATTGTTTTCTTGATTTTTTTATTTTATATTTCTTGATTTTTTTATTTTATATTGGGTATAATTAATAGCATAAGTTATAAATTTATGAAAAGTTACTACTTTTATCATTTAATGTAAAAAAAATATTGAAATAATTTATGTTTTATGATATATTAGTAAAGTAGAATAATTCTGGAGGTTTTTTTTAATGGGTAAAAACAAAAAAAATAAAAATGAAACAAATACACCGAATAAAGCTAAATTTGAATTAGTAAGACCAACTGTTCCTGTTGATAAAGAACCAACTGGCGAAAGAGATTATTTTGCTGAGTTTTATAATGCATATAAAAATGATTATGTAAAACAATATCTTGACGAATATCATAAAATGAAAGCTCAAGAGGAATATGATAATAAGAGAAAATAAAAATTTGCAAGTGCCAATATTGGTACTTGTTTTTTGTGTGGAGAAATAATGAGTATCAAACCAAAGAGTAATAAAAAATTATTTAAGTTATCTACATCATATGTTGCTAAAATGGCGTTATTAACTGCTTTATCTTTTATTCTATACGTATTTTGTAAATTTTCTTTACCGTTTATATTTCCTCAATTTTTAGATATACAATTTTCAGAACTACCTGCATTGCTTGCTGGTTTTTCTATGGGTCCGTTATCGGGCTGTTTGGTTATTGTTTTTAAATGTCTATTAAAATTTCCGCTTACTTCTACAGCATTTGTAGGAGAACTTACTGACATGGTGATTGGTATAGCTTTTGTTTTACCTGCAAGTTTGATTTATAGTTATCACAAAAACAGAAAGCACGCTATATTAGGATTAGGCATCGGTTTGTTAATTTATACTATAGTTTCTGTAATTTTGAATAGATTTGTATCAATTCCATTTTATCTAAAAGTGTTTTTTAATAATAACTGGAATATATTATTAAGCATTGTTAAACCTCTTTATCCTAATGTTACTGTAGATAATTTTTATAAATACTATTTATTACTTGCTATAGTTCCATTTAATTTGCTTAGAGGCGGATTGATTAGTATATTTACTTTCTTTTTATATAAGAGATTATCCAAACTTTTGCATTGGGACGGTGATAGAATTATTAATAAAGCAGATAAAAATAACGTTCGAAATTGTACATTTATAGCTCAAAATATAAAACAAACAAATTATCTTGCTGAAATTTTTGCAAAAACATTAGTAGGTGGTGAGGTTGTCTTATTGAATGGCGATTTAGGGGCGGGTAAAACGACTTTTACTAAGGGTTTGGGCAAGGCTTTAGGAATTGACCCAAAAAAAATTACTAGCCCTACATTTACGATTATGAAAGAATATAAGGGTACTAATTTGTCTTTATATCATTATGATATGTATAGACTTGAAGTAGGAGATGAATCTGTTTTAGGTATTGAAGAATTTTTATATAGTAAAAATGCTGTTTGTGTAGTAGAATGGAATAAATTTGAATTAGAAAAAGATTTTATCCAGATTAATATAACTTCTCTGGGTAAGAAAAAGAGAAAGTTTGTAATAGAGGAAAAGTAAAATGAATATTTTATGTTTAGATACATCAACTGAAAAAATCGTATTTGCACTATTAAAAGATAATAAAATAATTGAATTTATAGGCGAAGCAGGTAGTAAAAAGCATAATTCTACTTTATTGCCTTTATTGGATAAATTCTTAAAAGAAAATGAAATCACGATAAAAAATATTGACATTTATGCCGTAGTTGTTGGACCTGGTTCTTTTACCGGGATAAGAATTGGTGTAGCTACAGTTAATGCATTTGCTCTAACTAATCAAAAACAAATTGTAGAAATCACAAGTTTAGAACAAGTTTTTGAGGGTGATAAAGATATGCTTGTTGGTTTATCTTGTAAACATGACAATTATTATTGTGCTAATAAAATAGATAAAAAAATAGAATATTTACCTTTAAATATTGATGAAATCAAGAATTTAGGGAAAGAAATGACTTTATTTGAAAATAGTAATCCAAGTAAAATGATGAATGTAGCAATTAAAAAAATTGCTAATAAAGAATTTGTAAATCAAGCTAAACCTTTTTATATGAAAAGGTCTTCAGCCGAAAGAGAAACTGGTATAAAATGCTAGAATTTTACCCTCTTAATTTTGATAATGTCGGGCAAGTAGCCTTGTTGGAAAAACAATGTTTTGGCAAAAATGCTTGGAGTGAAAACTTATTGATTGAAGAAATTCCGCAAAAAAATAAACACTATTTTGTATGCGTCGAAAATAATAAAGTTTTAGGCTATGGCGGTTTTGCACAAATCCTTGATGAAGGTCATATTATGAATATAGCAGTAGATTGTAATTATCGCAAACAAGGAATAGCCACAAAAATACTAAATAATATAATTGGTTTATCCAGTGATTTAGGTATAAAAAGTTATACATTAGAAGTTAGAGAAAAGAACATACCCGCAAGAAATCTATATGAGCAACAAAAGTTTATTTGTGCAGGAATAAGAAAAAGCTATTATTCCGATGGCGAAAATGCTTGCATATATTGGAGAGTATTGTAGGGGGTATTTTCTTATTATTAATCATATTCAAATTGGCAGTGGTCAAGATATAATATTTTTACACGGGTGGGGCGGTAGTACTGCCTCTTTTTATAACATAGCCAACCGATTAAAGCATAAGTATCGTGTCACTTTGCTTGATTTTTATGGGTTTGGAAAAACTCCAATGCAAAAAAAACCACTTTTTGTTCGTGATTATGCAGAAAGTGTAATTGAACTTATAAACCACTATAAAATGAACGATATAATTTTAGTAGGTCATTCTTTTGGCGGTCGTGTTGCTATTTATATAGCAAGTAAATTTGGATATCTACTAAATAAATTAATTTTAGTAGATAGTGCGGGTTTATTGCCTCATAGAGGTATTATTTATCATTATAAAGTTACAAAACACAAAATTTTACGCCATTTTGGCATTACGCATAAGGCAGGTAGTAAGGATTATCAACAACTAAATAGCATTGAAAAACAAACTTTTATTAACGTTGTTAATGAGGATTTGACCGATTTAGCAAAAAAAATTACTGTACCAACTTTAATATTCTGGGGTAGCAAAGATAAGGAAACCGCCATATATATGGCAAAGAAGCTAAAAAGAATTATTTACGGTAGTTGTTTGGTTATGTTCAAAGGGGCGGGGCATTATTCTTATTTAGATGAGCCTGACCTATTTTACAAACTAACAGTTATATTTTTATCGGAGGTTGGATATGGTATGGTCGTTAGTAATAGTTTTGATAATTTTAAATTGGGTGGTGTTACTAAAATTATTTACACTAAGTCAAGCAGAAAATTATAAAATTAGATTAAAAAATAAACAAATTAAAAAATATTGGATAAAATTAGCACTTGTAAGTGTTCCTATTTTCATAGGTTTATTCTTGTTAAAATTTTTGCCTGCATTAGCAATTATAGAAGGTGTATACATAATAATTATAATTTTTTGGTTAGGTAAATATTTAAATTACCGTACTAAATTAAAATTTACATATAGAGCAACAATAAGTTATATAATAAGCGGATATATTCCAACACTAATTTCAATAATTCTACTATTTTTCGTAAATAGTAGAATAGTATTATTTGGTTTTTTATTCGGATATTTTGCAATTTTACCGTTATATCAAAGTTTGGTTTTTACTATAATTAATCCAATTTTTATAAGAAACAATAAAAGATTTATCAATAAAAATATTACAAAACTTAATAAAATGCAAGTAATAAAAATAGCAATAACAGGTAGTTTTGGCAAAACAAGTTGTAAAAATATTTTGAAGCAAATCTTAGCACAAAAATTCAAAGTTTACGCTACACCAAGTAATTATAATACACCTATGGGAATTGCACTTAGTATTGAAAATATGCCAGAAGATACGCAAATTTTTATAATGGAAATGGGAGCTAGAAATGTAGGCGATATTGATGAACTTTGCAATTTGTTTACGCCTGATTATGGCATTATAACAGGTGTTAGCGACCAGCATTTGGAAATATTTAAGTCTATAGAAAATATTTATAATGAAAAATTTGAGTTGGCAAAACATATAGACGATAATGGACTTTGTGTCTTTAATGGCAATAATCGTTATACTCTAAAGATGTATAAAAATTGTGTATGCCCGAGGGCAATAATTAGATTGAATAAATTTGCTGATTATTATGCTAAAAATATTAAATTAGGAAGCTTTGGTTCTAAATTTGAAATTTATATAAAAAATAGTATTTTGGGTTGCCAAACTATCCTTTTAGGAAGACATAACATACAAAATGTACTTATGTGTGTAGCTATAGCAAAACAGCTTTGCTTAGAAAATAACGAAATAATTGATGGAATAAAGTCTCTTAAGTTTGTACCACATAGATTGCAGCTTAGTAGGTCCAATAATATTAATATTATTGATGATAGTTATAATTCAAATATGATAGGCATAAAATATGCAATAGAATGTTTGGCAAAATTTGATACAAGAAAAGTTGTGCTTTCTCAAGGTGTGGTAGAAACTGGTGTCAATCAAAAAAGTGACAATGTCGAGATAGGAAAATTACTCGGTAGGGTGAGTGACATTATTATTCTAGTGGGTATTAATACCAATTACTTATTAGAAGGAATAAAAAGCTATGATATAAACAAAGTAGTGCATTGTTATGCTAGTTTGGATAATGCAAAAAAAGAACTTCCCAATATTTTGGAAGCAGGGGATACTTTCTTAATTCAAAATGATTTGCCGGATACCTATAATTAAGGGGGATATATGACAAAGAATATAGCTATTCTGTATGGTGGTGAAAGTTGCGAACACGATATTTCTATAATAACAGCGTTAAGTGCATATAATATTATAAAATGGGATTTTAATGCAATGCTTGTTTATATGAAAAATGGTAAATTTTTTATAGGAGAAAGTTTATCAAAAATCACTACATATAGCAATTTTTCAGCAAATAAGTTAAACGAAGTTTTCTTTCAAAATGGAAATATATTACGCAAAAAAAGACGTACTATTCAAGCACAAAAAATTGATTGTGCATTGGTTTGTAATCATGGCGGAGCTGGAGAAAATGGTGCATTATCTGGATTTTTAGAAGTAAATAATATTCCTTATACTTGTAGTGGTATGGTTGAAAGTGGTATATGTCTTGATAAGGTCTTGACAAAAAAAGTATTAGATTATTACAGTTTTCCTTATCTAAAATATAAAGTATTATATAAAAATTATGACATATCAGAATTGGATAACCTTGATGATTTTCCATACATAATTAAGCCTGCAAAACTTGGTTCTAGTGTAGGTATAAGTGTAGTAAGAAACAAGGCAGAATTAATCGAAGGGATAAAGTTAGGGCATTTATTTTGCAATAAAATATTGATAGAAAAAGCTCTTTCTAATTTTGAAGAATTTAATTGTGCGGCAGTGATGGTCAATAATAAACCTGTAATTAGTAGTATTGAAAAGCCAATTTTTAATGATAATTATCTAAATTTTTATGAAAAATATATAACAAGTAACCCGCAAAGAGAGTTGCCAGCAAAAATTAGTAATAAATTAAGAATGCAAATAGAGGATATGACAAAAGCACTTTATATACAGTTAAATCTTTCGGGTATTGTAAGAATAGATTATTTGTATTGTAATGATACGCTTTATATAAATGAAATTAATACTGTGCCCGGTTCTTTGTCTACATATTTATTTAAAGTTAATGGATTAGAACCAATAGAATTGTTGTCTATTGTAATTGAGGAAGCAATAATAGAATTTGAAAAAAAGAGACTGTTTACAATGGAATTTAGTAGTTCCGTTTTAGATAATTTTGATGCTAAGCAATTAAAAGGTGGGATAAAAAAATAAAGAGGCATTTGCCTCTTTATTTTTTTATTATTCATTAATAATTTTCTCTATTCTATCGAGTACAGTAGAAGGGGATTGCCACCAATCACGTGACCAAATACGAACCACTTTCCAACCCTTGTCTTCCAAGAATTTAATTCGATATATATCTCTTTCCATTATATCTTCGCTATGGTCAAAAGCCATTCTATCGCTCTCTATACCTAATAAGAATTTTTTATTTAATTTATCAAATATACCTAGTGCAAGTTTATAATCTGTATTACCTAGGTTCGTAAGGACATTATAACCTCGTTTTTCAAGTCCCTTTTTGAGTTCTCTTTCATAACAAGACCCTATATTAGGAGTTTTGTCAACGGTTATATTATCATTTAGAAGTTTAATTATTTCATCTTGTTCGCCATTAGAAACCGCTCTAACATATTGCAAATAACGTTTTAATAATTTACCACCGCTATTCTTATATTCTTCAATGTTTTCTAGTTCCTCAGGTTCTATACTGGTAATTACATAGATTTTCTTTTTAGCTCTTGTTATTGCAACATTTAATCTATTTTCACCGCCTTCTTTAGAAAGTGAACCAAATTGGGTATTTACCTTGTTGCGAGCATTTTTTGCATAGCCTATACTAAATATAATAATATCTCTTTCATCACCTTGGACATTCTCTAAGTTTTTGACAAAAAGAGAATGATTTTCACCTTTTTCAATACGATTACATTCATCATAATATTGTTTGGCAAAAGTACGATTTTTGTCACATTCTTTATCAAATAAGTTCTCAATACATTCTTTTTGGTCGTTATTAAAGGTTACTATTCCTATGGTTTCATTATCAGTTCTTTCATAAAGTAATTTTTTAACAAGTTTAACAACTTCAGTAGCTTCTTTGATATTCTTTCTATCAATCCAAACACCTTTTATTTTTATGCGTTCTATAGGTGGATGAGAATCGATATTAAGATTAGGTGCTATTTGTAAATTTTTATGATAGAAATATGAATTACTAAAATCAATTAGTTCGGAATATTTGCTACGGTAGTGATAGGTTAATTCTACTTTAGGGAATTTAGCACTGGCTAAATCCAAAAGTGAAGTTACTTCCAAAGCAGTCTGGGTAGGTAAATCATAATAACCATCATCGTCGGTTGCTAAATATCTTTTTATAAAAGTAGATGAAGGTGGTAATTGATTATTATCACCAGCAACAACTATTTTTTTGCCTCTATAAATTGATGGAATTGCATTTTCAACAAATAATTGACTTGCTTCATCAAATATTACAAAGTCAAATAAATCTTTTTCTAATGGCATAATCATACTAACTATTTGTGGTGGCAACAACCAGCAAGGGAATAAATCAAGTAGATATTCTCTAAAAGTATCTATCATTTTACGAATAGACCACAAATCTTTCTTTTTGGCTATTTGGAAAGCATAATCTTTGGAAAGTTCTGGATTATCTGTAATTGTTTTATTATATTTTTCACTAAAAGTGGATTCAGCCAAATTTTGTGAAATTTTTCTTTGTTCACTTTTTAATGCAAGTATGTTTTGCCTAATTTTATCAAAACTAACCATTTTAATAAGTTCATTTCGATAATATCCATCCAAAATCGTTATTTCATAATGTACACGCATAGGAACTATCATATTTATTAGATATTGGAAATCGTGAGTGGTATTTTGCGAATGATAATTACAAAATTTTAGGATATACATAATTTCTTGTGGTATTTCACTTATTTCCGAGTTCAAATCGGATATATATTTGTAATTTTGTAATGCGTTAAGCATTTGTTTTAATAATTGATAATTACCGTGAATTATGCTGCCTAGTACTTGTGCAAAACCAACTTCAGTAAGGAAGCTTTGTAGCATAGAGTATTTTGCTTGATATCCGTTAAATGCCTGCATAGCCAAATTCAAATCAATTAGAATATCATTTTTCTTGTTGCTGTAAGATGGTAAAATAAAAGGTAATATCACACAAATAGGTGGTATAAATGATATATTACGCAATCTATAAAGCGAAGGATATTCCAAACTCATAATGATATCAGCTAATTTTTCTAATTTTGGTCGTTGACAATTAACCTTTTCTAGGAAAAATGTTGCTAAATAACGACTGTGCTTGAATTTAGTAAAATCAAAAGGCGGGTTTTCTTCAGCAATTAAACTTTCTAAAAACACGCAAATTTCTTTTATTTTTGATGAGGCAATATCTGGTCTAATATGTCTAGCCATAGAATTATTGTCTACAATTTCTTTATGTGTACTAAATAAATTATCTATTTTTCTATCTCTAATTTGCTTCATATAGCCAAATAGAGTATTGTAATCATAATTAATTATATCGCTTTGTTTGAAAGCGTTATAGATATTTTGGTCTTCACTATTTTTGCTGTAAACAAAATTGTCATCATACATTTCTTGTAAAGATAAACCAAAATCAGTAGGAGAATATAAAGTTTGATTAATTTTTTCTAAAATAGCTAATTCATCATTAATAGAATTTTGCAAAACTTGATAATCATTTTGCGAATTGTTATCATGACAATTAAGGGTTATTTGGTGTAGTTTATTTATCTTTTCATAAAATGCAACTTTGTCTTTTTCTGGGTTTGATAAACAAATAGCTTTATTATTGAGTTTTCCTAGTCGTGAATAAACAACATCTAAAGCAACTTTTTTTTGACTTACTACAAGTATCCTTTTACCTTTAGCAATTGCATCACTTATTATATTAACAATAGTTTGACTTTTTCCAGTCCCTGGTGGACCTATGATAACAAGATTATTATTTTTAGCAATATTCTCTATAGCTTTTTCTTGTGCAAAATCTATATCATTAACTGAAAAAACAGGTTCTATTTCTTTTTCTTTTTTTGTTTTTAGTTCTTTTCCTTGTAGCAATGATTGTAAGTTAGGTGTAGTATAATTTTCTTTTTCCATAACTAAATAATCATCATAAATAGGATTGGTGGTAGAAAATCTACCGAGTACAAGCATATTTTTATATTCTAAAAAAGTTTTTTCAATTTCTTTGGTTTCATCAAATAGAATAAAATTCTTTCTTCTAATCATTCTAATAGCAAAATTGTGTTCGTTAAGTATAGAAATTATATCTTCTATGTTTTTATAAGAATTGTTTTCTTGTGGATAAAAATCTTGTACAATTTCACTTGCCGGTATATAGTTTGCATTACAAAATGCATAAATAAAACTTTTATTTAGACTAATAGGTAAATCCGATTGGTTTTGTATTGTTATTTCATTTTTGCTTATTTCAATTGTTACCGGTACAAATAGTAATGGTGCTTTAACAACTGTATCTTTGCCTATGCATCCTATTACAAATCCTACCGCAAGGAATAAATCATACCTACCTGTTTCATTGTATATTTCACGGACTTCCCTTTCTAAATAACGAAAATCAGTTATTTGCTTATCTAGTATATCTACAGGTGTTTCTATTTCTTTATTCGCTAATTTGGTAGCAATTTTTTTATTTGTGATAACCAAATTTTGAGTGCGTCGCCATACAAAGTCCCAAACATCTTCCGGGTCAAGATGACTATAAATATTACCAATATCGATTGAATAATTTTTAGTCATTCTTCTTGTATAAAGACAGCGGTTTTTACCGTTTATTTCGATAAATCTTTCCTTATATTTATTATATATTTTTTGCAAATTTTTCTCCCCTAGCTTTTTTTAATTATATACTATTTATAGTCTATCAAAACATAGTACTTTTGTCAATTTGATAAATTATTTTGTTTATATTAATTTATACTAAGTTTGCATTGGAGTTCTCTTGACTTTTTTTGTAAAAAATGTAATTATAATATTGATTAATTTTAATATAAGTTTTACTTTTAATATAAAGGAGTTAATAACAAATGAGTTGTGCAGATAAGATTTTTATCAATAATGTAAAAGAAATTTTGAACAATGGTGTATGGGATACTGATGTAGAAGTTCGACCTAGATGGTCAGATGGTACGCCGGCTCATACCATAAAAAAATTTGGAATAGTTAATAGATACGATTTGAGAAATGAATTTCCAATTTTGACTATTAGAAAAACAAATATTAATGCAGCAATAGACGAAATTCTTTGGATTTGGCAAAAAAAATCTAACAATGTAAACGAACTTAATAGTCACATTTGGGACAGTTGGGCAGATGATAACGGCTCTATAGGCAAAGCCTATGGTTACCAATTAGCACAAAAGCATCAATATAAAGAAGGTATGTTTGACCAAGTAGATAGAGTACTTTTTGATTTGAAAAATAATCCAACAAGTAGAAGAATACTTACTAACATTTATAATTTCCAAGATTTGCACGAAATGAATTTGTATCCTTGTGCTTATTCGATGACTTTTAATACATCGGGTAATGTACTTAACGGTATTCTTAACCAAAGAAGTAATGATATGGTTGTTGCAAACAATTGGAATGTAGTGCAATATGCTGTACTTCTAAAAATGATGGCAAAAGTTAATGGTTTGGTTGCGGGAGAATTGGTTCACGTAATTGCTGATGCGCATATTTATGATAGGCACATACCTATTTTAGAAAAAATTATTGAAAATGAGCAATATGATGTACCAAAGTTTATTATGAATGATAAAATAACAAATTTTTATGATTTTAAGGTAGAAGATTTTACTTTAGAAAATTATAAATTCCATTTACTAGGCACTCGTTTGCCTGTAGCAATATAAAATTATAGGGAGCGACAAAAGATGAAAGCAATAGTAGCAGTAGATAACTTTTGGGGAATAGGCAAAAATAATGATTTACTTTTCCATATTCCTATTGATATGCAACATTTCAAAAATAATACAACCAATAAAATAGTTGTTATGGGCAGTAATACCCTTAAAAGTTTTCCTAATTCAAAACCTTTACCTAAAAGAATAAATATTGTACTTTTTCCAGGTGGAGAAAAAAGAGATGATTGTATAGTAGTCGATAGTTTGGAAAGTTTGCGTGAAGAACTTAGAAAATATGATACTAATAATGTTTTTATTATTGGTGGGGCTATGTTTTATCGCACGATGCTACCATTTTGTTCGGAAATATTAGTAACCAAAGTTGATGCAAATGGAGATGCAACAGTTTTTTATGAAAATTTGGATAAATTATCAAATTGGGAATGTACTGAAATAAGTGAACCGATAGTTGATAACGGACTTACTTTGCGTTTTTGTGCTTATAAAAATAATGAAATTAAAGAATTTTAATATGCTAAATAAAATTATATAAATTGGAGATAATTAAGTAATATGAAAAAAATAATGATGAAAACACCTCTAGTAGAAATAGATGGCGACGAAATGACAAGAATATTGTGGAAAAAAATTAAAGATGAATTATTAATTCCATATATTGATTTGAAAACAGAATATTATGATTTGGCTCTTACTAATAGAGAAAAAACAAATGACCAAGTAACAAAAGATAGTGCTGAGGCAATAAAAAGATTGGGCGTTGGCGTTAAATGTGCAACAATAACACCAAACGCACAAAGAGTAAAAGAATACAATCTTACTTCAATGTGGAAATCACCTAATGGAACTATCCGTTCTATGCTTGATGGAACAGTATTTAGAGCACCTCTACTTGTAAAGGGACTTAAAGTACTTTTGCCTACTTGGACACAACCTATTACTATTGCTAGACACGCTTATGGCGATGTTTATAGCGGAGTTGAAGGTTATGTGAATTGTCCAGGCAAAGCTGAATTTATTTTGCCGAATGGTGAAAGAAAAACCATATTTGATTTTACGGGTAATGGTATTGTGCAAACGATGCATAACACAGATAAGTCTATTTATTCATTTGCAAGAAGTTGTATGAATTACGCATTAGATGTGAAAAAGGATTTGTGGTTTAGTACTAAAGATACAATAAGTAAAATATATGACCACCGTTTCAAAGATATTTTTCAAGAAGTATTTGATAATGAATATAAAGATAAATTCGCTGAAGCTGGTATAGAATATTTTTACACACTTATCGATGATGCTGTGGCTAGAATAGTACGAAGTAATGGTGGTATGATTTGGGCTTGCAAAAACTATGATGGTGATGTAATGAGTGATATGATAGCGACCGCTTTCGGTTCTCTTGCTATGATGACTTCAGTATTAGTTTCTCCAGAAGGGAATTTTGAATACGAGGCAGCACACGGTACAGTAACAAGACATTATTATAATTATCTTAAGGGCGAAAATACGTCTACTAATCCTATGGCAACAATATTTGCTTGGACAGGTGCTTTACAAAAAAGAGGTCAAATTGATAATTTACCTGAACTTGTTGCGTTTGCTAAAAAAGTTGAAACTGCATCACTTTTAACCATTGAAGAAGGAACTATGACTAAAGATTTAGCTAATATCTTTGACGGTAAAGCTAATATGGTAAATAGTGATGAATTTTTAAGTGCAATTAAGGAGAAATTAGATGCTTAGATTAAAAACATTTGTAGTTGGTTATTACCAAACAAATTGTTATGTAATTAATGATGATAGTACAGATAAAGGTATTGTTATAGACCCAGGTGATGGTGTAGGCGCAATAAAAGAGTATATCGCTCTAAAAAAATTAGATATTGTAGCAATATTACTTACACACGGTCATTTTGACCACGTGTTAGGTGTAAATGAATTAAAAGCTAGTTGTCCTAATTCCAAAGTTTATTATCACAAAGAAGCAGAAAAAATGTTGCTTAATGATAAGAAAAAATATCAAGTATTAAATCTTGAATTTGACAATATTGAAGCTGATTTTTATGTTAAAGACGGCGATAAGTTAGAATTGGCAAATATGGGTATTGAAGTAATGTATACACCAGGACATAGCGATGGAAGTGTATGTTATATAATCAATAATGACTACATATTTTGTGGAGATGTTATTTTCCGTAATTCTTATGGTGCTACGCATTTTTACGGTGGCAATCTTGCATTGTTAACGCAATCAATTAAAAAATTATTTGATTTAGAAGGTGATAAAATACTATATTGCGGACATATGGAATCTACCACATTAGATTATGAAAGAAAAAATAATCCTATTAATGAATTTTTGAAAAATGAATAATTATTCTGTAAGATTGGAAGATGACCAAATAGATTATCTCAATGATGTCCAAGAAATACCAAGGGCATTTTCACCTTATTTAACTATTGATAAAGAAAGCGACAACTATTTTCGGTGGCATACTTATACCAAAGATGGTTGTTTTTTTGTGGAAGTTGATTGTAATTTGTTTGGAAAAATTCAAGAAAATTGCATAATTAGTAGTTCAGATATTTTGTATTATAAAAGACAAACAAAACACTTTTTAAAAAATGTTTTGTATGGCTATTTAAGTAGTAATTTAAACATAAATTTACCTTATGGAAGTCTAACAGGAGTTAGACCTACAAAGGTGTATTATGATTTGTTAAATGAGAACAAACCACCCAAAGAGTATCTTGAAAAATGCTATTCAGTATCCCAAAGTAGAGCAGAATTAATTGAAAATGTAGTTAATAATCAAAAAGGAATTATTAATAATGACCTTAATAATATAGGTTTGTTTGTGAATATTCCATTTTGTCCTACTAGATGTAGTTATTGTTCATTTATTAGTACAGAAGTTTTTAGAGTCAAGAAAGAATTGCCTATGTATGTAGACAATGTAGTAAAAGAATTAGAACTTTTTAATAATGTACTCAAAAATACAGGCAAGAAAATTAAATCAATTTATATAGGTGGTGGCACTCCTACAAGCATAGGGGTAGAATTGCTTAATAGAATTACTGAACCATTAAAAAAATATAATGTAGAATTTACTGTTGAAGCAGGTCGTCCCGATACTATTAATTTAGAAATGTTGGAAATGTTAAAAAATAATGGTGTAACTAGAGTGTCAGTTAATCCACAAACTTTTAACGAAAAAACGCTTAAAGTTATAGGTAGAAATCACTCGATAGATGCAATATATGAAGCATTTAATCAAGCTAAATCAATGGATTTTGCTATCAATATGGATTTGATAGCGTTATTGCAAGGGGAAACACTTTTAGATTTTCAAAATAGTGTAGATAAGTGTCTAGAACTTGCCCCTGATAATATAACAATACATACTTTAAGCTTGAAAAAAGGTTCTGTTTTGACAATAAATGGCGATACCAAAAAAGAATTTGGACTAGCTAAGAAAATGCTTGATTATGCTTATAAAGAGATAGACAAAAAAGGCTATTTGCCTTATTATATGTATAGACAAAAAAATATGGCTGATGATTTGGAAAATGTAGGTTTTTGTAAAATAAATAAGCAGTGTAGCTATAATATCGATATGATGGAAGAAAGTATGTCAATCTTTGGTGTTGGGGCAGGTGCAATTAGCAAAATTATATGCGGAAATGGTAGGATAGAAAGATTAGCAAACGCAAAAGGTTTTCGTGAATATAACGATAGAATAAGTGCATCAATTATTAATAAAACTAGTCTATTTTCCTAATAAATATTAAAATTTCTTATAATTTGTTTAATAATTAGGTGATTCTACCTAAAATTTTATTTCACAGTCGCGCGTGCATTTTATTTATTATATTATATATATATTCATACTTGATTTTATAGGGATATTGTGATAATATTATACATAATGAATTGTTATATACTTTATTATGTAGAGTATTATTTAATTTTAGGAGATTGCGGAATGAAGAAAGTAATTAAATCAACGGTAATATTTGTCATACTACTAATGCTATCAATGGCATTGGTGGCTTGTGGAGAAAACAATGCAAGCGATAATAATACAACCGATGTTAAGACTATTTCTTCTATAGCAATTGATGCTTCCGGATTACCTAGCACAGTAGTAATTGGCAATTTAGATTTAAGTTCTGTAAAAGTAAAAATATATTATGTTGACGGTACGACCGAGGATAAAAGCATTACGGAAGATATGGTGTCTATTGAAGATAGACCTAATCTTGTAAAAGCGGGTACGCAAACTATCAATGTAATTTATGAAGGTTTTAGTTCAAAATTTACTATTAAATTAGTCGAAAGCCCTGTAATTAATTATACATTAGTTGTTGAGGGCGGTTATCCTGTCGAAGTAGATGGGGTGCAGGTATCTAAACCGATTTTGGTAGATGGCATATTTAGTGCTACTTATCTTCAAAAAACAAAAGTTACAATATCTTGGGAGCGTGTTGAGGGTCAAGAATTTGTAGAATGGATGGATAATGGAAATAAAAGTGTTAATTCTTCAATTACTGAAGTTACGCTAAATGGTGACCATAGTTTAGTTGCAATAACTAAAGCAATGGTAAATACCGTTTATTTCCATACAAATGGTGCTGATAAAAGTACACTTGCGCCTAAGCGTATAGATATTCTTAACCAAATTGATATAAATTCTGGCAATGTACTTACACGTGAAGATTTTGTGTTTGATGGCTGGACAACGGCTGTAGTATCAGATTCTGATAAATCAGCATTAAATTGTACAGAAGATAAAATAACTTTTCCTTATGATGTAAAAGTTGAAACAAATTTATATGCTACTTGGCGTAACCTTGGATTAGATTATGCTTCTGATGGCTCTGATGGTTATGTCATTAGCGGTTATACGCTAGGTTTAACAGATGTAAATAAAGCACCTACTATTTTGGAAATTCCTAAATTACATTTTAATTGTATAGTTACTGGTATTCGTAGTTCCGCATTTGATAGCTTAGAAGCTAGTGCGCTTAGACAAATAATAATTTCGGAAAATATTAGTAATATAGAAGATGGCGCGTTTAAGAATTGTAAACAACTTAAAAGTATTACAGTAGATGATAATAGTGAATTTTATCAAGAAGATATCAACGGTGCAATTTATACAAGCAATGGAGAAAAACTTATTGCTTATCCGGCAGGTAAGTTAATGTCTAAATATAATGTTTATAATACGACTAAAGAGATAGCCAAATATGCTTTCAAAGATGCCTTGTTAGGTAGTATAGAATTATGCGAAAATATAGAAGTTATCGGCGAGAATGCCTTTGACAGTGTACATTTTGATAATATAGATATGCAAAATGTAAAATATAATGCTGAAACAAACTTTGCAGCAAATATTTTTAATGACAATACTAGAAAAATATTAGTAGCAAATACATATTATAGTGATTTTAAAGCGTTATTTAGTGAAAATATAGATGACAAGTTAACAATGGATGAAGTGGATTTGACAAATATTACAATAAAGTTAAATCCAAGTAATAATATGCTATATCGAATTATTAATTATGAAGATGCGTATCCTACTTCTTATGATGGAATAGAAATAATTGGTGTAGATAGAAGTTTGACCGCATTTACTGTTGTACCAGATTTGGAAGGTAGAAAAATTTTCTCAATAGGCAGAGAAGCATTTAACGGTTGTATATTTATGAATAGTGTTAATATTCCTTACAATAGTAATGTAGATAGAATAGAAAAGAAAGCTTTTGAAGATACTCCTTGGCTTAATAACCTTGATTGCGTTATTAATAATGATGCGTTGATTGTAAATAATGTTTTATATCAATATCTAGGTAATTCTAGTTCATATTCTATACCTGAAAGTATTAAAGAAATAGCAGAAGGAGCTTTTGAAGATACACTTACACTTAATACGGTTAATTTATCTAGTTCTAGTTTACTTAATTATATTGGTGCTTATGCATTTTCAAATTGTAGTAATTTAACAGGAACTATTAATTTGCTTTCAAGTGTAGAAGTAATTCATAAATTTGCTTTTGCAAATACAGCAATTAAGCATTTTACGCTAGAAGACGAATCTAAATTGTCTACATTAAGCGAAGGTGTATTTAATAATTGTATGTATCTTATTGATATTGAATTAAGCGGAAATATAAGTTCTATTACTAATAAAACTTTTGATGGTTGTATGTCATTAGAAAGCTTTACACAACAATTAAATACTGTAGCAAAAAAATATTCTGTAGTTAATAATATATTATATAAATGTAATAATATGGGTACAGAAGATACCTTATTCAAATACCCGGCAGGGAAAATGATGTCTGTTTTTGATATTAGTTTAGGTTCACTTTCAATTACTACTTTGGTTGATAATTGTTTAGAGCATAGCAATATTGGTGCATTAATAATTCCTAGTAGTGTGACTTCGATAAGTTCTACAGCTATTAGCGTTGAAGGTCTAGTTTATATAGAATTCAAATCAATTAATACTATAGAGCGACTTACTTATAATAAAATATTTGCAAATGCAAATATAGAACCTAATTATATTGTATTTGATGTTGATGTTGATGGAGATAATCTTACACAAACAGAAGAGACTAGTATTAATAATTTTTATAATAATGTAGCTTTGAGAGCTTTGAAAACTTATTATAACAATAACCATAGTAAAATTGAAATTGTTAATGATAGCTTTATTTATGAATTTGACACTGATAGTTTGAATATGAGTATAGTAAAAACTTCTCGGACTTGTGATGAAATAATTATACCTACGCAAGCAAATGTAGCAGGAGAAGGCGATATAGATATAAAATATATTAAGAAATTTGCTTTTGCAGGTAATTATTTGAATAAAGTAATTATAAACGCAAATTTAGATACTATTTATTTTAATGCTTTTAGTAATGCTAATAATTTAGCTATTTTGGATTTGCAAAGTCTAATAACTCCGCCTGATTTGGAAAATAATACACTTGATGCTACCGATGTACTAAATGCAAAATTTAATAAGGGATTAGTCATTTATATTTGTACAGGTGCTACAATAAATTATGAAACAAATTGGTCGGCTAATAAAAAATATTTATTGGAATTAGGAATAGCAAGTGCAAAATTTAAAAGCAGTACTGTAGAAGAAAATTGGAAATTACTTGACTATTATCAAGATGACGATACAATTGCCACAACAGCTGAAAAAGAATATACACTTGATAATACAATTTTTGCAAATAAACAACCTATGCCTAGAAGAGATGGATATATATTCTTAGGTTGGAAAGATGAAAATGGTCAAAAAATACTCGATAATGAAAACGATTATAATATTTTATGGCATACTATATTTTATGCACAATGGGAAGCTATACAATACAATATAATTTATGATGTAGAAATTGGCACAACTATCGATAACACTTCAATTTCTGTTTATTATAATGAAGACTTTAATTATGAAATTCCTACATATCCAAACAAGACATTCATTTGTTGGAAAGATACAAATGGAACAACTTATGGTCGCGATACTGATGAAAGTATATGGCTAGCTTATCCAAGTGCTAGTGATATCGTACTTAGTCCAGTTTGGGCAGATAAAAAATATACTATAAATTATGACGAAGATTCTTTAGATGGTGTAAGTATTGATAATACAGACTCGGTTATTGTAATTTACGGAAACTCTTATCATTTAGAAGTTCCTACAAAAATAGGTTATAAATTTATTGGTTGGTCATTAGCACCAATTGTCGAGAATGAAACACCGATATTAATTACGAATATTATAGGTGATAGTCTAAAATTCTGGACACTAAATGGAGATATATTGGAATATACCGCATATCCTTATTTTGTAGTACATTCAGAACAAGAGGTTAATCTTTATATTAATCAAGATACTGCATACAAAACAATAGGAAATATAATTTTTGGGGATCCGTTTACCTTTGAATATAAGGCTAGTGATATTAGTGATGGAAATATTTTACTACAATATCCGATAGAAAAATTCTGTGGTTGGGCTGATATTGATGGAAATAGAATTACTGATGAATTAGGATTTGGCGTAAGTTGGGAAATAGACACTATTGCCCCTACTGATCTTTATGCTATTTGGCCTACAGAAATCAATAATCAAGCCGATTTTAATGCTTGGCTATTAACACCTACTTGGGCTACAAGTTCTATCATTTTGTATACTGATGTAACTGTTAGTAAAACAATTGGGGACACCGATAATGCGTTCAATGGAGTATTTTTAGGGAATAACAAGCTAATTACTTTTAATTATTCTAAGAGTTTACAAACTGATATTTTGGTAGGTTTATTTGCTAAAAATGATGGTACATTACGGGATATAAAAGCTAATATTAATATTGCTTTTGATAGTACTGATATTAATGTAGAAAATTTGACTATAGGTGGACTTGTTGCTATTAATAATGGTAATATTTATAATACATTAGAGAATACTGATGATGACATAATAATAAATATAGTCGCTAAAGTATTACATAATAATAATGTAGTAATTGGTGGTTTAGTAGGCTTAAATACTGGTATAATTAATAATGTAAGTTGTGTTATTGATACAATTGCATTGTATGTTGATGGTAATAGAGTCGTTAATAACGCTAATGTTTGTGTAGGTATTGTAGTTGGCACAATCAATAGTGGAGAAATAAAGACAAGAAGCGTAAAATATTTTTATGATTTAATATATAAATTAACTGTTAATTGCGGACAAAATAATGGCGGAACAATGGAAATTGTCGTTGTTGGTACAGAAAAATAATACCTAAAAATCATTTACTTTTGTGATTATTTATGTTATTATAAACTAAATTATATATATACCTTTATCAAAGTTCTCATCCACTCCAAATTATAGGGTTGTTTTCTTTGATACTGGCAAATTATTATTCATTACAAGGAGGCTAAAATGAATACAGAATTAAGTAAAGCAGAAATTATCGCAAAGTATGGTCGTAGTGAGGGAGATACAGGTTCTCCAGAAGTACAAGTAGCATTGCTTACACAAAGAATTGTAGAACTTGGTGAGCATTTGCAAATACACAAAAAAGATCATCATTCTCGCCGTGGTTTGTTAAAAATGATTGGTAAGAGAAGAAATTTACTTGGATATCTTAAGAATAAAGATGTAGAGCGTTATAGAGCTTTAATTAAAGATTTAGGCTTAAGAAAATAATTTATGTTAATAATTAAGGTTGCTTTTGATATAAATAAGCAACCTTAATTCTTTTAATCGTAAAACAAAATTAAATGAAAATTAAAAAATTTATATAAAAAAATTGCTCATCAGGTGGTGAGTGCAGGAGGATTAATGAAAGAAAGTAGAATTTTTACAACTACAATCGGTGGTAGAGAAGTATCAGCTGAAATAGGCGGATATTGTTCTCAAAGTAATGGCGAATGTATACTTCGTTGTGGGGATACTGTGGTTATGGTTAATACCGCAATGTCTAAAGCTCCAAGAGATGGAATAGATTTCTTTCCTTTGGGAGTAGATTTTGAAGAAAAAATGTATTCAATAGGTAAAATACCTGGAGGATTCAAAAAGAGAGAAGGTCGTCCTAGTGATAAGGCAATTCTTACTAGTCGTCTTATTGATAGACCTCTTAGACCTTTATTCCCAAAAGGATTATACAATGATGTAACTGTAATTGCTACAGTATTAAGCGTAGATCAAGAAATTCAACCAGAAGTATTTGGTATGATAGGAAGCAGTATAGCTTTGTCAGTATCGGATATTCCTTGGAATGGACCTACTGGTAGTGTTGTTGTAGGTTTTGTTGATGGAGAATATGTAATTAATCCAGATAAAGAACAAAGAACAAAAAGCAGATTAAGTCTTAATCTTAGTGGAACAAAAGACGCAATAATGATGGTTGAAGCAGGAGCAAATGAAATAACTGAAGAAGAAATGTTGAAAGCTATTTTATTTGGTCACGAAGAAATCAAAAAGATTGTTGCTTGGATTGAAGAAATACAAGCTGCAGTTGGTAAAGAAAAACAAGTAGTAGAATTAAGATTACCATCTGAAGAACTTGCTAAAGTTGTTAAAGAATATGCAAAAGATAAAATCGGGTATATTTATGAAACTTTTAATAGACAAGAAAGAGAAGTAAGAGAAGATGTAGTTACTAAAGAAATTATGAACCATTTTGCTGATATTTTCCCAGATAATATGATTTCTGTTGGAGAAGTTGTTTATTCTATGAAAAAACAATTTGTTCGTAACAGAATTAGCGAAGAAGGCGTACGCCCTGATGGTAGAACACTTGATGAAATCAGACAAATTTGGTGTGAAGCAGGTATATTACCTAGAGTTCACGGTTCTGGTGTATTTACTAGAGGAGAAACTCAAGTATTGTCTTTACTTACATTGGGTACTATTAGTGAAGTACAAAAATTAGATGGATTAGATACTGAAGAATCATTTAAGAGATATATGCATCAATATAACTTCCCTGCTTATTCAGTTGGTGAAGCTAAACCTACAAGAAGTCCAGGTAGAAGAGAAATTGGACATGGTGCATTAGCTGAAAGAGCTTTAGAACCAGTTTTACCAAGTGAAGCAGCTTTCCCTTATGCTATGCGTTTAGTTAGTGAAGTAATTTCTAGTAATGGATCTACATCACAAGCAAGTGTATGCGGTTCTACTTTAGCATTAATGGACGCAGGCGTACCAATTAAGGCACCAGTTGCTGGTATTGCTATGGGTCTTATAAAGAATGTTGATAAAAATAAAATTAGTGTAATGAGCGATATTCAAGGTTTGGAAGATTTCTATGGAGATATGGACTTTAAAGTAGCTGGTACTGCTGAAGGTATTACTGCTATCCAAATGGATATCAAAATCAAAGGTATTGATGAAGAAGTTATGCGTACAGCACTAGCACAAGCTAAAGTAGGTAGATTATTTATTTTAGGAAAAATGTTAGAAGTAATTCCACAACCTAGAGTAGAAATGAATAAATTCGCACCTAAAATTATTAGTTTCAATATTGACCCTGATAAAATTAGAGATGTAATAGGTAGTGGCGGTAAAGTAATCAATAAAATTATTGAAGAAACAGGCGTTAAAATTGACATTAATGAAGAAGGTGTTGTATTTATTTCAACAACAGATACAGTAATGGCAGATAAAGCTAAGAAAATAATTATGTCTATAATAAAAGACCCTGAAGTAGGCGATGAAATCGAAGGTAAAATTGTTAAAATTATGACTTTTGGTGCATTCGTTGGAATAGCTCCTGGCAAAAACGGTATGATTCATATTTCAAAACTTTCTGATGAAAGAGTTGAGAGAGTTGAAGATGTTGTTAATGTTGATGACATGGTTAGAGCAAAAGTTATTAAAGTTGGAGATAAGGGAATTGACCTTAGATTAATCAAAAAACTATAATAATTAATTAAAAAAAGAAAAAAAGAAAAAAAGAAAAGGCACTTTATTTATAAAGTGCCTTTTTTTATATAATTAATTATTTTTTAAATTTTTTTATTAACTTTTTTGTTTTTTCTTTATTCAAAAGTGCTGTTGTACCTAAAGCGCCGAGTACCATTCCAGCTGCAAATCTTTTTTTCATAAGCCAATCACCTCCCCTATAAGGTTAGTATAAACAAAAGTAATGAGGATTTTTTTGGTAAATATTGGTTGGCGCTACTATTTGCTTGTGTGTTGATATTTTGGAGTTGTAATCTTAGTATTATCAAATCCAATTTCGTCTAAATCTATATTTTCAAAAATAATATTATTTGATTTATATTCTATTGATTTATTAACTTTATCTTCGCTATTTATTGTCCAAGTAAGCATATTTGATTTATATTTTTCCATTAATTTATGTAGTCTTGGGTTATTTGCATTTTTAATATCATAAGAAGCAAAGGTAGGTTGCATTTTTTTGAACGCTAACATAGTAATTGGGAAAACAATATTTGAAGATAAAATACCTCTTTCAAATTCAGGTGCGTGTTTACGATACCAAATTACAGTAAGAGGATTAAATGCCTGAATAGCTATCCAGTCTTCTTTGCCTTTAATTTGTTTTAGTAATTCATTTTCTAACTTATAGCTAAATAAAGCTAACTTTAGTTCTATAAGTAATCCTGTTTTACCGTTAATTAGCTCTAAAACTTCACTAAGTAGTGGTATATGTTGACCATCAGGTAAAAGATATTCATCACTTTTTATATCAGCAAGTGTTAAATTAGATATTTTAACATTTTTTTTGCACATTCTTGTTAGTGTAAAATCGTGAAATACAACAATTTCACCACTTTTTAGTAAATGTACATCAATTTCAATGTTATAGTTGTGCTCAATAGAATTTTTATAAGCATTGAGTGAATTTTCTGATATGGATTTGTTATGCAAACCCCTATGAGTAATTGGTCTTTCGTATAACCACATATTATTGCCTCCTGAAAATTTTTATTTGTTTAATATCCTAGTTTTTTATCTATAATTATAATATATACATTTTTTTGTCCCATCATTGGATGGTGTTGTATAACTGTTGCATTGCAAATAGTATCTAAAGTGTTGCAATAGCTACATTTTCCAGTCTTTGCACAAGGTGTATTTCTGTTTAGCCTTATGCAATTAAGAGGAGACGCAACATTTCTAGTACGATATATTCCTTCTTCAATTGAATTAACAATTTTGTTAGTTCCGGCAATAATAATAATATTTTCTGGACCATTAACCATTTCAGCAACTCTATTTCCTCTACCGTCTATATTAATAAGTTCCCCTGTAGTACTTAACGCATTTGTAGAAGAGATATACCAATTTGCTGTATGCATTTGTAAACGCAATTCTTCCTTTGAAATATTACTAACATAATCACTATGATAAAGGGTATTTCCTCTTTCAAAAAGTTTAGGTAAAAGTCCTATTTCAGTTACTGTCATACTTCCACCAAAACCAATAGAATCCTTATTGGGTATAATTTCTAAAATAAAATCTATTGCTGATTTTATATCTTCAAAATATTTCGGAGTGAATTTTCTTTTTTTCAAATTTTCTAAAATTTTAGTACAATCCATCAACATTTTATCCTTAATAATTATTTGTATAAATATATTATACTATGTTTATTGATAAAAATAAATACCTTTTGTAAAAATATATTGCTAATTTGGATTTTTTTTTGTATAATCAATATAATAATTACCAAAAAATATTGGAGATATATGGAAGATAGACAAAGTCGTATTAGAAATTTTTGTATAGTAGCACATATTGATCACGGCAAAAGTACTTTGGCGGATAGAATCATAGAAAAAACAGGACAGGTGAGCCAAAGAGATTTGAAAGCTCAAATGCTTGATACTATGGATATTGAGAGAGAAAGAGGTATTACTATAAAACTTGCTCCAGTTAGAATGTTTTACAATTATAAGGGAGTAGAATATACTCTAAATTTAATTGATACACCGGGACACGTTGATTTTACCTACGAAGTTAGTCGTTCTCTAAAAGCTTGTGAAGGAGCTATTTTAGTTGTTGATGCGACTCAAGGAATTGAGGCACAAACATTAACAAATGTATATTTAGCTTATGACAATAATTTGGAAATTTTACCTGTAATAAATAAAATTGATTTACCAAGTGCTAGACCAGAAGAAGTAAGGGCGGAGATAGAAGATGTTATTGGATTAGATGCGTCTAAAGCACCACTAATTAGTGCTAAAGAAGGGATTAATATAATTCAAGTAATAGAATCTGTTATCGATACTTTGCCTTGTCCAAAAGGCGATGAAAAAGCACCGCTAAAAGCACTTATTTTTGATAGTTCTTATGACAATTATAAAGGTGCTATTTGTTTAATTCGTGTATTTGATGGTACAGTTTGTCGCGGTGACATAATAAAAATGTTCAGTCATGATAAAGAATTTGAAGTTACTGAAGTAGGCGTTTTTATGCCCTTTATGACACCTATTGATAAACTATATGCCGGAGATGTTGGTTATTTAGCAGCTAGTATAAAAAATGTCAAGGATACAGCAGTTGGTGATACCATAACCTCAGCGACGAATCCTACAAAAGTGCCACTTGAGGGCTATAAAAAAGTTAATCCAATGGTTTATGCTGGTATATTCCCTGTAGATGGAAGTAAGTATAACGATTTGCGTGATGCAATTGAAAAACTTAATCTTAATGATGCGTCTTTGATATTTGCACCTGAAAGTTCAACTGCTTTAGGTTTTGGTTTCAGATGCGGATTTTTAGGTTTGCTTCATATGGAAATAATAGAAGAAAGACTAGAAAGAGAATTTGATTTAGAATTAATAACTACAGCACCTAGTGTTTCTTACATAGTTACAAAAACTGATGGTAGTGTAATTTCTGTTGCTAATCCTTCATTTTTACCTGACCCAAGTGTTATAGAAAAAATTGAAGAACCAATAGTAAAAGCAAGTATATTCGCACCCCCTGAATATGTTGGACCAATAATGGAATTGTGCCAAGAAAAGAGAGGAATATTTATTGATTTAAGTTATGTAGATGTTAAGAGAGTAGAAATAATTTATAGAATGCCACTTAGTGAAATAGTATATGACTTTTTTGATGATTTGAAATCAAGGACAAGAGGCTATGCAAGCTTAAACTATGAGTTAGATGGATACAATCAAGATGATTTAATCAAACTTGATATAATGCTTAATGGGGATGTTTGTGATGCGTTAAGTCTTATTATTCATCGTTCTAAGGCGTATGCAAGAGGCAGACAAATTGCTGAAAAATTAAAAGATGTAATTCCTCGTCAAATGTTTGAAATTCCTATTCAAGCATCAATAGGCAATAAAGTAATAGCCAGAGAAACAGTAAAGGCATTAAGAAAAGATGTATTGGCAAAATGCTATGGCGGCGATATAACCCGTAAGAAAAAGCTATTGGAAAAACAAAAAGAAGGTAAAAAGCGTATGCGTCAAGTAGGAAATGTACAAATTCCTAGTGAAGCATTTATGACAATACTAAAATTTGATAATGACAAAAAATAATATAGAAAATAAGAATATTAGTGTATATATTCATATACCATTTTGTGAAAAAAGGTGCAATTATTGTGCTTTTTTTTCTAGTATACTGGATAATAGTTGGCAAGATAAATATATTGATGCACTAGTTAAAGAACTTACTTCTTTAGCAGATTTATATAAAGACAGGACCATATCAACTTGTTATTTAGGCGGTGGTACGCCAAGTTTACTTACATTAGAAAATATTAATAAAATTACCAATTGCTTGCACAAAAATTTTAATTGCAAAATTGAAGAATTTACTATAGAAATTAATCCACATTCATCTAAAAATATTGCAAACTATAAAGATTTTGGCATAGATAGGGTAAGTATTGGTATTCAAAGCTTTGATGATAGGATATTAAATAAAATAGGTAGGTTGCATAGTGCTGACGATGCCTTGAATACCTTAAAAATGGCAAGTAAATACTATGATAAGATAAGTGGCGATATAATACTAGGGATAGAGGATAATCAAGATATAACAGGCGACTGTCAAAAAATTATGGATTATGCAAATCATATTTCCAGTTATATGCTAAAGGTTGAAGAAGGCACAATACTTTATAAACAAGTATCCGATAATTTAGTAACAGTAGCTACAGAAGATAATACGATAAGGCAATATAACGAACTATATAATTATTGTCAAAAAAATGGTTATAATAGATATGAAGTAAGTAATTTTGCATTGGATAATTATCAAAGTAAGCATAACTTGCATTATTGGGATATGTCAAATTATTTAGGCGTAGGTGCAGGGGCTTATTCGTATGTAGATGGAAAAAGATATCATAATATTGATAATATACCAAAATACATAGATGGTAGCGATATTATTTATGATAGGCAATATTCACTTGATGATGAGTTAGAAGAATTTATTATGCTAGCGTTGCGGACGCAAAAAGGTTTATTATTTGAGAAGTTTTATGATTTTTTTGGATTTAATTTTGAAGAAAGATATAAGGAGAATTTAATTAAGATTTTACCATACATAAATAAGGATAAAAATAGCATTTCAATAAAAAATGAATTTGTACTTGTCCAAAATACAATTATTTCCGATTTAATTTAAGAAAACAATTATTTTTGCTTGACAATTCTAATTTTTTGTTGTTAAATACCACTGTAAACTATTTATACTTTACATCAAATGATTGTTTACAAAAAAGTCGAAAATAAAACGCAATATAACTTAAAAGAAGGTCGCTAAAAGTGCAAGACAAAATTAGCATTGGTATTCTTAATGATTATTATGGTGGAATCCTTAATGGTCATCAAAAAGATATTATGCATATGTATTTTGATTGTGATATGAGTTTGGCAGAAGTAAGCGATGAGCTAGGAATTACTAGACAAGCTGTAAGAGAAGTTGTGGTTCGTTCTACCCAAAAACTTCAGGATATGGAAGAAAAATTGCAATTAGCTAGTAAGGTTATAAAAATTTCTAGGCGACTAAAACAAATAATTGACACTACTTCAAGCGAAATTACACAAAAGGAATTAGCTGAATTATTGTCAGAAATAAAGGAGATTTAGAATGGCCGCTTTATTTGGTAGTTTAAGTGAAAAAATAACACACGCTTTTTCAAAATTGAAAAATAGAGGTGCTTTATCCGAATTAGAAGTTAAGAATGCAATGCGTGAAGTTAGAATTGCTCTTTTGGAAGCTGATGTAAATTTTATGGTAGTAAAATCTTTCATAAAAAAAGTTAGTGAAAGGGCGTTAGGCGAAGAAATATTAAAAGGACTTGATGCAGGACAACAAGTTATTAAAATAGTTAATGAAGAATTAGTTGCACTAATGGGCTCGACTCATTCAAAATTGCAAATATCCGACAATCCACCAACAATAATTATGATGTGTGGTTTGCAAGGTGCAGGCAAAACAACAATGTGTGGCAAATTAGCTAATATATTACAAAAACAAGGCAAAAAACCTTTACTTATAGCGGGGGATATTTATAGACCAGCAGCAATAAAACAATTACAAATTGTTGGAGAAAAGGTAAACACGCCAGTTTTTGAAATGGGACAAATATCACCTGTAAAAATTGCTAAACAAGGTATAGAGTTTGCAAAGAAAAATGGTAATGATGTAGTAATTATCGATACCGCAGGTAGATTGCAAATAGACCGTGAATTAATGCAGGAATTGCAAGACATCAAAAGTAAGGTTAGTCCAGATGAAATTTTGCTAGTTGTTGATGCAATGTTAGGGCAAGAAAGTGTAAATGTAGCGTCAGAATTTAATAATCAACTAGAGATTAGTGGAGTTATACTAACTAAACTTGATGGTGATACTAGAGGTGGTGCTGCATTATCTATAAAAGCTATGTTAGGAAAACCAATTAAATATTGTGGTGTTGGCGAAAAGATGAATGAGATAGAACCTTTTCATCCGGATAGAATGGCATCTCGTATATTAGGAATGGGCGATGTTCTTACTCTAATAGAAAAGGCACAACAGGTAATAAGTGAAGAAGATGCACTAAAACTAGCTAAAAAAATGAAAGAGAATTCATTTGATTTGGAAGATTATTTACAACAAATTGCAAGTGTAAAAAATATGGGTAATCTTTCTGATATGGTCAAAATGATACCAGGTCTAGGCAATAAACTTAAAGGTGCTGACCTAAATATAGATGAAAAACAAATTGATAGGACAAAAGCTATTATTCAATCAATGACACCTAAGGAAAGAGCAAATCCTGATATACTAAATGGTAGTCGTCGTAGAAGAATTGCAAACGGTAGTGGTTCGACAGTTCAAGATGTTAACAAACTATTAAAACAGTTTACTCAAACTAAAAGTATGATGAAAATGATGAGTTCGGGTAAAAAAAGATTACCATTTAATATTTAATAAAAATATAAAATAAAAAAAACAAAAAAACTTATTCACATGGAGGATAAAATGGCAGTAAAAATTAGATTAACAAGATTGGGCGCTAAGAAAGCACCTTTTTATCGTATTGTAGCAACAGATTCTCGTAAAGCAAGAGATGGACAATACCTTGAACAAATTGGATATTATAACCCAATTAAAGACCCAGCAGAAGTAAAAATTGATGCTGAAATAGCTAAGAAATGGTTAAACGTAGGTGCACAACCTACAGAAACTGTTCGTTCTTTATTTGTTAAAGAAGGAATTATCGAAAGAAAATAGTAGGTGAAAATGTTTGAATTAGTAGATTTATTAGTAAAACAATTCGTTCCTGCTGAAAGTTATGAAATAGTTATTATCGAAGATGGTGATGAAGTTGATATTCGAGTAATGGTTGATAAAGATGAAGTTGCCAAAGTAATTGGACATTCTGGCAAAATAGCAAAAGCAATCCGTACTTTAGTAAGATCAGCTAGTCAAAATTATGATAAAAATTATTCAGTATTTGTAGAGGAGCGCTAAAATGCTATTAGTAGCAAAATCAATAAAACCGCACGGAATTAAGGGTGAACTCAAGGTAGAATACTACCTTGATGACCTTAGTTCCTTTTTGCGATTACAAACTGTGACCATTGAGAATACTTGCTATAAAATTGAAAGTATAAGAGGTTTTCAAAAACCACCTTATGCACTTCTAAAATTAGAAAGTATTGATGATATGGATTCAGCAGAACTTATTCGTGGAAAAAGTATTTTTACGAATAGAGAGAATATGCCAATTCCTAAAAAAGGGCATTATTATATTGATGATATAGTAGGGTGTCAGGTTGTACTTGATGGCAAAATACTAGGTTTGTTAAAAAATGTTATGCAAAATGGCAGTGCTGATGTTTTTGATGTCATAGGAAAATCTGGTGAAGTATTATTCCCTTATATAGGTGATGTGGTAAGTAGTATTGATATTGACCACAAATTAATTACTCTAAATAAAGATGAGTTCGACAAGGTAGCAGTTTATGAAGATTAAGGTGCTTACTTTATTTCCCGAAATGTATCAAGTTCTAGATAGCAGTATTATTGGTAGGGCTATTGAAAAAGGGACTTTTAGTGTAGAAATCCATAATATTAGAGATTATTCAACAGATAAACATAAAAAATGTGATGATTATCCTTTTGGTGGTGGTGCCGGTATGGTTATGACGCCACAACCGCTTCATTCTGCAATAACAAACTTGGATAGTGACCATAAGTATTTAAGAATTTATCTTAGCCCTAAGGGCAAAAAACTTGACCAACAAACTGTAGAAAGATTGGCAAAGGTTGAAGACATAATGCTAATTAATGGTAGCTATGAGGGCATAGACCAAAGAATAATTGAAACAGATATCGATGAAGAATTATCTATTGGCGACTATGTACTTACAAATGGCGACTATGGAAGTTTGGTTGTGATTGATAGTGTAGCTAGATATATACCTGATGTTTTGGGAAGTGATAGCTCTACAATTGAAGAAAGTTTTTCTAATAATATGTTGGAATATCCACATTACACAAGACCTAGAGTGTTTGAAGGAAAAAGCGTGCCTAGTGTATTACTTAGTGGAAATCATAAAAAAATTGAAGATTGGCGTAATGAAATGAGTAATCAAATAACTAAAGAAAAACGCCCTGATTTATTGGAGAAAAAATAAATGTTTATACATTGGTTCCCCGGTCATATGACCAAAGCAATACGAATGATGCAAAAGGAAATGAGTATTGTTGATAGTATTATATATGTTCTTGATGCTAGAGCACCATTTTCTTGTGTTAATCCAGCTTTTGATGAAATAATAGGACAAAAACCAATTTTGTATGTGCTTAATAAAGCGGATTTAGTGCCTAAAAATGAATTATTTAAGTGGCAAAATTACATTAATAATAATCATTCTAAATGTATAACTACAAATTCTACAATGAAGGGTGGTACGAAAATATTTATTAAATCATTATTAGAAGTAAATAAAGAAAAACTTGATAGATATGCGGCTAAAGGCGTTAAGAAAACAATTAGAGCTATGGTTATTGGTGTACCTAATTGCGGAAAATCAACTTTAATAAATTCACTTATCGGTATAAATCGTACAGTAACAGGAGATAAACCGGGAGTTACTCGTGGCAAACAATGGGTAAGTATAGATAAATATATTGACCTTTTAGATACGCCGGGTACTTTGTATCCTGATTTTAGTGACCAACAAAAAGCAACTAATTTAGCCTTAATTGGAAGTATTAATGAAGAAGTTGTTGATACAAATGAAATGGCAAGTGAGATATTATCATTCTTATTTGAGAATTATCCCGATAAATTATTTGAAAAATATCCGATAACAGAAATTAGCGAAAAACCACTTGAAAATTTAGCTATTGTTGCTAAGCGTAGAGGATATATTTTACGAGGTGGGGAATATGATTATGAAAGAGCTGCCAAAGCGGTAGTTTTAGATTTTCGTAAACAAGCTTTCGGTAAGGTAATTTTGGAGAAAATAAATAACGATGATAAATGATTTATTGTCATATGAAAATGATTTGATAAGTCAAGGAATACATATAATTGCAGGAATGGACGAAGCAGGTAGAGGTCCCCTTGCAGGACCTGTCGCCGTCGCTTGTTGTATTATGAATCTTGATGATATAATTGATGGTGTAAATGATAGTAAGAAACTTAGTGCGAAAAAAAGAGAACTATTATTTGACCAAATAAAAGAAAAAGCAATTTGTTATTCGGTAGTATTTGTAGATGAAAAAGAGATAGACAAAATTAATATTCTAAACGCTACCAAAATGGGAATGGAAAAAGCACTACTAAATATGTTTCCAATTCCAGAAATGCTACTTGTGGACTATGTAAAGCATAGTTTTGGTGTCCCATACAAGGCTATTGTGCACGGTGATGCTTTAAGTTATTCTATAGCTTGTGCATCAATATTGGCAAAAGTAACAAGGGATAGATTGATGGTAGAATATGCAAAAAAATATCCAGAATACGGGTTTGAAAAGCATAAAGGATATGGTACAAAGCTACATATTGAGATGTTGCAAAAATATAATATATGTCCAATACATAGGAAAAGTTTTGTCGGGCATTTTGTAGATTTATAAGTATTTGGGGAGATAATTATGGATAGATATGCACTTGGTGTTGTCGGGGAGCAGATGGCAGTAGAATATCTAGTGAAAAAAGGATATGAAATAATAGACAGAAATATTAATTATCCGAATGTCGGCGAATTGGATATAATTGCAAAAGATGGACAAACTTTAGTTTTTGTGGAAGTAAGAACGAGAGCTGATAATAGTTTTGGTCATCCGTTAGAAACTTTTACTAAAGTAAAACAACAAAAAGTAGTAAAAGCGAGTAGGCGTTATATTTTAGAAAATAAACCGAATTGTGATGCTTATAGATTTGATGCAGTGGCAATAATCAGTGAGCAAATAATACATATTCCTAACGCTTTTTTAGCTAGATGGAATTAGAAAAAATAAATATTTATAATAATAAATAAAAATATATTAAAAAACACTTGAATTATATTGTTTTTTTTGATATTATATACTAGACTTGCAACGGTCCTATGTAGAAGTATGTCGTGAGATAAGTTAATTGCGAACTTATAAGAGAAAAGCATACAAATAACAATTCTATACGAACGTTGGTTTTTTATTAATGGAGGTAAGTCATGGCAAACATTATTGATGTAATTGAAAATGAAGGATTACGCACCGATCTACCAGATTTTAGAGTAGGGGATTCCGTTAAGGTATTTGTAAAGATAGTTGAGGGAGCAAGAGAAAGAATACAAGGTTTTGAAGGCGTTGTAATTGCTAAGAGAAATGGTTCTATTAGAGAAACATTTACTGTAAGACGTTTAAGCTTCGGTATTGGCGTTGAAAGAACTTTCCCACTTCACACACCAAAAATTGACCATATCGAAATCGTAAGAAAGGGTAAAGTTAGAAGAGCAAAACTATACTACTTAAGAGGTCGTACTGGTAAAGCTGCGAAGATAAAAGCAGTAGGTCGTAAGGTTTAAAAAAATTAAAATCAAAATTTTACACAACCATTCTAGTATCTAGAATGGTTGTGTTCGTTAATTCAAAGAGGTAATTTCTAATGAAAAAATCAATTTTTCTACTACTAATTGCAGTTATTATATTAGGTACTTTTATGTTAAGTGGTTGTACAACTGCTTATAATGAAAATGTTCTTGATATAGGGACAGAAGGTACTTTTGAATATGATGACATTGAGGCAATGCAAGAGAGTTGGCAGCTTACTACTGATGGTGGTACCGCTGTTAGTTCTGTTTTCAAAGTAAACGAAGATGCTTTAAGTATTAATACCACAACTAGTGGTTGGGCACAAGCTTCACAAGAAGTAGATTTAGTGTCTAATGCTTACTATAAAGTAGAATATACTTATACTTGCACCGATTTCCAATTTAGCAGTACTAAAGGTAATGATTTCTTTTTTGTTTCTATATTAGAAGATGAAGATTTTAATACCGAATCCGCTGGAGATAATAGAGTTTTTCACAATCAAACAACTGTTAATCCTACAAAAGGCGGATTTTATTTCAAAACAAAAAATGCAGTTAAATCTACAATAGCTATTAATGTAGGTACTGAAGAACATCCTACTAATGTAACCGATGTTACAATTAGTGATATCAAATTAATTAGAGTTCACAAAAAAGAGGCGCTTGTTGAAGGTGCAACTTGTTTTACTTTTGAAAGTGATACTTATGGCGAAGTAGGTTTATTTAATATGCTTTATATCATATTAGGTGGAGTTGCTGTGTTATTGCTTGGTTATGTTGCTTATGTAATGTTCCAAAGAGATATGTCGCTTGCGGCCATAGGATATAAAAATAAATTCCTTACTGCTATAAAAGAAAATAAATATTTAGGATTTGTACTTGTTGCGACAATTGCATTCTTAGTAAAATTTGTTTTTGATATAGTAATAACTTGTATTGCAGGTAATTATGCACATATGAATTTGGGATATGAAGTTGATGGTCAAGCTGCTCAAGCATTATTTTTGGGTAACTATGGCGTTGCATTCTTATTGGAATCATTGGGAATTTATGTCGGTGATTTAAGTTATGTAAATATGCCAGTTGAAATATCACCTTTCTATCTACTTACATTGGCACTAAGTGGTGCAATGGGGAAAGGCTTTGCTAATCCAATTTTGGCAACTTCGTTCTTTATTAAAATAATTGCTAGTATTGCAGATGTTGGGACAGCTGTTCTAATATATATGATAGTAAAAAAACACGTAGGCAATGTTGGTGGAGTGATAATTGCAGTAATGTATGCTTTGTTACCTACTACTTTAGGAGTAACAGCTATTTGGGGATTAAGTGAAAGTTTAGTCGCTTTCTCTCTTGTATTAGCATTCTTCTTTATGTTGCGTAACAATTATTATGGAACGGCAATAGCTTATATGGTTGCTTTCCTAACTTCTTGGACAGCAATAATTTTAGCACCAATATTTATATTCTATTCTATTATGCAATTTATTAAGAGAAAAGAATTAAGAATTGTTATACCAATAGCTTTTCTAGTAGGATTTATAGTATTTTATTTGATGAATCTACCATTTACAATTCATCAAGTTCAAGGCGGAAAAGCATTCGCTTGCGTAACATATTATTGGAACTTAATTTGGAAGAATTTGATATTCTCAATAAATGCATTTAATTTCCAATCATTATTAGGTAACAACAATGTAGCAAGTACAACTGAGTCGTTGATAGTAGCAATAATATTTGTACTATTCATATATACAATGGCAGCGGTTGGTTATTTCAAAACTAAAAATAGAATGGATTTATTATTATTAGGTTCACTTTCATTAAATATGATTTGGATGTTCTCTAACAATATGCATGCAGCTAGTATTTATGTAAGTTTGGCACTAATGTTAATCTATGCTATAGCTAACAAAGAAAAGAGAGTATATTTCTGCTTTATTTGGTATGCAGCATTTATGTTTGTAAATATTGCTTATATCCAATTAATGTTTGGATACTCGAATAACTTAGCTCCTTCATTCGGCGAAAGCTCTGTAGTGGGTTATATATTCAGTGCACTTAATTTGATACTAGTAATGTACTATATTTATATTGTTTACGATATAGTAGCTACAAAGAAAGTAGTTAAGATACAACCTATGACACTTACTTATTTGGGTTATTGGAAGAATTTGTGGTTGCGTACTAAGAAAGCATATTACAAAAAGAGAATCAAACAAGCTAAGCAAAATTAGTAAGAATAATTTATAAAAAATTAAAGGGTTGTTTTCAATTAAGAAAACAACCCTTTTTATATGTAATTTTTAATTATAGAATATTAAACTAAAAGCATTGATTTATTATAATAATTTGTCCGATTAATTATACTTAGACAACCTTGTGCTTTAAGGTCTAATTTTACTATTTGTCTTAATGACTTATCTATTCTGTCTATATCTGAATATTTAGTTAGGATATTTTTGCAAGTAGTGCCTACCCAACTAATTAGTTCTTTACGCTCTTTATTTATGGCAAGGATACTAACAAAAGTAGGTGAGTCACATATTTCTTTATACATATCTTTGGTAATATCAAAAAGAGTATAAAGTGATAATCTTTTTAATCTTGTCATAGTGATATTTTTACTTTTAGCATTCGTTAAAAACTCATCAAAAGTAGTAGCATTTAGTGATGCCATTTTTAATCTATTATTTAAACCAGCATTAAAATCATAATAGTTTGCTAAATCGTGTCCATTTATATCTTTAAGTTTGAAAAGGCATAAATCACCCAATGAAGTCCCTCTAAGATTATAGCTAGATAAATAATCATAAGTAAGTTGCGGTATGCTATTTTTTATTTTATCAAGTTTGTTTTGTTCTAATGCAACTCGAATAGAACTAGCCGAAGGAAAATCATTTGTTAGTTCTTCATTATTATAATCTTCGTTCCTTTTTATTGTATGAATACCAATATCCATATTAAAAGTTTTTATTGCTTTGATATATGAAAGTCCTAAAACATTATTTGGTTTTTCTAGAATATCCTGTATATCCTCATATTCTTTATTCAATTTGCAAAATTCTTGTAATGCACAACTTTTTGCTCTCGGATAAGAATATCCTTCTGCAAGAAAATCTTTTAATAATTTTTTGAATTCTTCAGGTTCGTTTTCAAAAAGATTATTAGTTTTTATTAATAAATCTTTATCTCCACATTCACTTCCAAAGCTTAAAAAATCAATTTTTGGTAAATCATGTAAAATTTTAACAGCACCATAAGCAAAATTTTCCGCTGGAGAAATTGCATAGATAAGTGGTAATTCAATAACCATATCTGCACCATATCTACAAGCTATATAACTACGTTGATACTTATCTAAAATCGCTGCATCGCCTCTCTGAGTGAAGCTTCCGCTCATTATACAAATAATTGTATCGGCGTTTGTTTGCTCTTTTGCTAGCTTAATATGTTTAAGATGTCCGTTTGTGAATGGATTATATTCACAAATTATTGCTGTTATTTTCATATAATTCTTTAATTCCCTTGATTTTTTTCAATTTTATTGTATAATGTTTAGTGGTAATTTAATTATAATACATTTTTAGATAAAAATAAAGTAAATTTATTAGGAGGCGTTTAAATGTCAAAATTAATGGATAGTATTTTTAGCAAAGCACAAAGCTTGCAAAAACATATTGTATTAGCTGAAGGCGAAGAGGAGAGGATAGTTGATGCTGCAAAAAAAATTGTAGATAGAAAAATTGCAACTATAACTTTACTTGGTAACGTAGAAGTTATAAGAGGTAAATTGGGAGTTAAGTACAATAACATAGAAGTTATTGACCCAAATTCTAGTGATAAAACTACAGAATATGTAAATTTATTAGTAGAATTACGTAAAAATAAAGGTATGACTGTAGAAATGGCCAGTGAACTTGTTAAGAATCCATTGTATTTTGGTGCTTTAATGTTAAAGAATAATGATGCAGATGGAATGGTAGCAGGTGCTATAAATTCTACTGGTAATGTACTTAGACCTGCACTTCAAATAATAAAAGCAAAAGCTGGGGTAAAAACTGTTTCTTCTTGTTTTGTTATGACTATGCCTGAAAATTCGGCAGGTAGTGCTTATGGCGCTGATGGAGTATTAATATTTGCTGATTGTGCAGTAAATCCTAACCCAACCGCTGAACAACTTGTTGATATAGCAATAGCTAGTGCTGATAGTGCTAAAAAAATTGCCGGTATTAAAGAACCAAAAGTTGCTTTGTTATCTTTCAGTACAAAGGGCAGTGCAAAACACGAATTAGCTGATAAAGTTATTAATGCGGCCAAACTAATAAAAGAAAATGTTCCTGAATTACTTTGTGATGGAGAATTACAAGCTGATGCAGCATTAGTTGCTAGTGTAGGTAAGTTAAAAGCACCTAATAGCAAAATTGCAGGTTATGCAAATGTTTTAGTTTTCCCTGATTTGCAATCTGGTAATATAAGTTATAAATTAGTACAAAGACTAGCTGGGGCAGAAGCTATTGGCCCACTTTGTCAAGGTTTTGCAAAACCAGTTAATGATTTAAGTCGTGGCTGTAATGCAGATGATATTGTAGGTGTAGTAGCGATGACAGCGATGCAATGTGCTGAATAATTTAAGGAGATAACAAATGAAAGTTTTAGTTATAAATGCAGGTAGTTCTTCACTTAAATACCAAGTTATTGACAGTGCAGATGAAAAAATGCTTTGTAAAGGTTTAATAGAAAAAATTGGAATAGCTGGTAGTAAACTAACTCATCAGACTATTGGAAAAGATAAATTAGAAATAAAAGAAGATTTAAAAAATCATACTGATGCATTAAAGATTGTTATAAATGCACTTACCGATGCAGAATTTGGTGTAATTTCTAACATTAAAGAAATTGGTGCAGTAGGACATAGAGTTTTGCATAGTGGAGAAGATTTTAAAGATAGCGTCTTAATTACTGATGAAGTAATTAAAATTTGTAAAAAGAATTCTATTTTAGGTCCACTTCATATGCCAGCAAATATAGCTTGTATTGAGTCTTGTAGAGAAGTTATGCCAAGTGTACCTATGGTAGCTGTATTTGACACAGTATTCCATTCTACAATGCCTGACTATGCTTATATGTATGCAATTCCTTATGAAGATTATGAAAATTTCAAAATAAGAAAATATGGTTTTCACGGAACAAGTCATAAATTTGTAAGTGGCGAAGCATTAAAAGTATTAGGAACAAATAAATGCCGTATGATTACTTGTCATCTAGGCAATGGTAGTTCTCTTGCCGCTGTTGTTGACGGGAAGTGTATTGATACCTCAATGGGATTAACACCCCTTGAAGGATTGGTTATGGGCACAAGAAGTGGTGATTTAGACCCTGCTTGTGTTGAATTCTTAGCAAAAAGCCATAAAATAAATGTATCTGAAGTATTAGATATCCTTAATAATAAGAGCGGATTTTTAGGAATAGCAGGAAAGAGTGATTTTAGAGATATATGTAACAATGCAAATATGGGAAATAAGCGTGCTTTGCTTGCTTTAAATATGTTTGCTTATAGAATTAAAAAATATATTGGTGGTTATGTTGCTGCAATGGGCGGACTTGATTGTATAGTATTTACTGGCGGAATTGGAGAAAACAGTTTTTGTGGTAGAGAAAAGATTATGGACGGTTTGGAATTTTTAGGTATCGATTTTGATTATGAAAAAAATCTTAATGTACCTAGAGACGAGATTGTAGAACTAAGTAAAAAATCATCAAAAGTTAAAGTTCTTGTAATTCCAACCAATGAAGAATTGGTAATTGCAAGAGATGCTGTGAAATTAAGTAAAATAATTTAATAATGATGAATTAACAATGAAATAGAGTTGACAAATCAATAGAATATTTATATAATAACTTAGGTTCAAATGTAAAAAAAATAAGTGGAGGTGACGATAAATGGCAGTACCAAAGGCGAAAATATCAAAACAAAGAGGAAATAGCAGATTTGCAAATTGGAAGTTAAAACCTCTAAATTTAGTAGAATGCCCACAATGTCACAATTTGAAAAAATCACACGTTGTTTGTCCATATTGTGGTTATTACAATGGTGTACCTGTTGTAATAAAGAAAGACAAAGATAAAGAATAATAATTCAATGATTGATTTTTGTTTAAAAAACTATTAAATAGAGGAATTTAATTCCTCTATTTCTTATATAAAAAAAGGAGAAATTATGAAAATAGTTATAGATGGATTCGGTGGAGACAATTCACCAGAAGAAATTGTTAAAGGTTGCATACTATCACTTGAAAAAGACAAAGATATAAATTTAGTTATTACGGGGAATGAAGTTAAATTAAAAAATCTTTTAACTGAATATGGTTATGACGGTGATAAAATTGAAATTGTTGATGCAAAAGAAATTATTACTAATGAAGAATCACCTACGGAAGCAATAAGAACAAAGAAAAATTCTTCTTTAGTTGTTGCTTTTGATTATCTTAATAAAAATGAAGATGCAAAAGGGTTTGTTTCAGCAGGAAGTACTGGTGCAGTACTTACTGGAAGCGTTCTTATGTTGCGTAGAATAAGAGGAATTAATAGACCGGCACTTTGTCCTTTACTACCTACCAAAACAGGAAAAAATGTTTTGTTAATTGATTGTGGGGCAAATTCTGACCCAAAACCACTTAATTTGCAACAATTTGGAATTATGGGAACCGCTTTTATGAAAGCAGTAGAAGGCGTAGCAAATCCAAGAGTTGGTTTACTTAGCAACGGTACGGAAGATAAAAAAGGAAACGCCCTTACTAAAGAAGCTTTCCCTTTACTAAAAGAAGCAAATATAAACTTTTTAGGTAATATAGAGGCAAGAGAAATTCTTTCTGGCGATTTAGATGTTGTAGTGAGTGATGGTTTTAGTGGTAATATCGCATTGAAAGGTTGTGAAGGCACTGCACTTACTATGTTTAGTCTTATTAAGGACGGTATTATGAAAGGTGGTTTGCGTGCTAAATTAGGATATATGTTATTAAAACCAGTTTTTAAGGGTATAAAAAATAGTATGGATTACAACAATAAAGGTGGAGCAGTTTTGTTAGGTTTGGAAAAATTGGTTGTTAAATCACACGGAAGTTCTAAAGCAACATCAATTTGTAGCTCTATTTTACAAGTAAAACAATTAATTGATAGTAATGTAGTCGACAAAATAAAAGGAGAATTTATTAGTGTCAAGTAACACAATGGTAGAAGAAATTGAAAAAGTTATTGAGTATACATTTACAGATAAAAGTTTATTAATTGAAGCATTTACACATTCTTCCTATGCTAATGAGCATAAGAATACAGCGGATTATGAAAAACTAGAGTTTATCGGAGATGCGACAGTAGAATATATCGTTTCTTTGAGTTTAGTTCGAATTTTTCCGACAGCTAAAGAAGGTGTTTTATCTAAAAAAAGAGCTAGTTTGGTAAATGCTAATTGTTTATCAAAAATAATTGATAATTTAGATTTGATTAAATATCTAAATGTTGGTGGCACTGGAGATTTGGAAAGCAAAATAAGAGATTCTGAAAAAGTAAGATGTGATGTTTTTGAGGCAATAGTTGGAGCAATCCTACTTGATAGTGGCAAAAATATAAATGTAGTAGGTACCTTTGTATTAAAACAATTATCCCCATATCTTAATGCTACAGTTATAGATTATAAATCAAAATTATTAGAAGTCTGTGCCCAAAAAGGGGAAAAGGCAGAATTTATTATTATAGAAAAAGATGAATACAAACCTTATTTCAAAGTAGGTTTACAAATAAATGAAATTCAAGTGGCTATTGGAGTAGGTCGAAATAAAAAACAGGCGGAAAAGAAAGCCAGCGAAGAATATTTAACTAAAAATAATTGACATTTTATATAATGCCAATTTTTTTTTATAAATTGTATAAATTTACTTGACTATGAATATAATAATGTTATAATAAATTTAGCACTCGGGTATGTGGATTGCTAACAGTCTTAAATAAGTATTGCCAAATAGAGGAAGAAATGGACAATTTATCTGATAGGAAAGAAAAGATATTAAAAGCTGTGGTTGATGAGTATTTAGTTAGTGCATCACCAATTTCTTCTGGAGAAATCAAAAATAAACATTTTGATGAAATTAGCAGTGCAACAATAAGAAATGAAATGTCAGCACTTGAAGAAATGGGTTATTTAATTAAGCCACATACTTCTGCTGGTAGAGTTCCTTCAAAGAAAGCTTATGGTATGTATGTTGAGAAGTTCTTAAAAAAACATTCTCTTAGCAGACAAGAAATGGATATTATTAAGGATTCATTTGACCAAAAGTTTGAAAGTGTAAAAGATATTGTTAAAAAGACAGCAAAAGTAATTACTGATATCACAAACTATACATCGGTTATTGTTCTTAGCAATATCAATGGTGTTTTATTAAAAGAAATAAAATTGGTTGGACTTGATGAACACTCGGCGTTAGTTATCATAATTACTGATAGTGGAATTATTAGGGATAAAGTAATATCTGTAGGCGAAAAGATAAGTGCACAATATATTTATGAATCGAATGTTCTTTTAAACAACATTTTTAGTGGTAAAAATGTAAGTCAAATTTTAAAAACTTATGACGATGAAATGGAAAAACAATTAGTAGCTTATAACGAAATTTATGCTAGTATTATAAAAATATTGCAACAATATTCTAAAGGTGATGATAATGACTTTATAGTTGATGGACAAGCCAAATTTTTGGATTATCCAGACCAAGATATAAAATCCACTAAAGAATTTTTGTCAGCAATTGATACAAAAGATAAAATAACTAATTTAATTGAAGATAACAATGATATAGAGTTTTCAGTTAAGATAGGAAAAAATGAAAATGGTGATGGCATAGAAAAATGTGCTATTGTAACCGCAAAATATAAGGTTAATGGGAAAGAAATTGGACATGCCGGTGTAATAGGTCCTGAAAGAATGGATTATTCGAAGGTAGTTAGTGTTTTGAAATATATTGGAAAAACATTAGATGAAATAGTAGACGGAGGTGAAGACAAAATTGGACAAATCAAAAAATACAGAAAAAAATCAAAATCAGACAAAAGAACAACCATCACAGGAAATAAGTGAAGAAATTAATGAGCAAGAAAAAACAGAAGTAGTAGAAGAAGTCGTTGAAGAGCCCATAATTATTACTGACAATGGCGAAAGTGGTTTGAGCGAAGAGTTCAAAAAAATAGAAGAATATAAAGATATTACATTGAGATTACAAGCAGAATTCAGTAATTATCGCAAACGCAACCAATATTCGGTAATGAATGCAAGAGTAGACGGAAATAATGATATCATTGAAGCTTTACTTCCTATATTGGATAATTTTGAAAGAGGACTAGAAGTAATCAGTGATGACAAAATAAAAGGCGGAGTAGAACTTATTTATAAACAACTATCAGATTTGTTGGTTAAATATGAAGTTCAGGAAATTAAAGCATTAGGTGAAGAATTTAATCCGAATTTACACCACGCTGTAGCTCAAGTGGAAGATACTGATAACGAAAATAAAGTAGTTGCAGTATTCCAAAAAGGATATAAAAGAAAAGACAAAATACTTAGACCAGCAATGGTAAAAGTAGCAAAATAAATAAAAAAATAAAGTGTTTTTAAGTAAAACATAATAATTAGAAATTAAAGGAGGCAATAATATGTCAAAAATTATAGGAATTGATTTAGGAACAACTAATTCTTGCGTAGCTGTTATGGAAGGCGGAGAAGCCGTAGTTATCGCAAACGCTGAAGGCGGAAGAACAACCCCATCAGTAGTTGGCTTTAAGAAAGATGGCGAAAGACTAGTTGGACAAGTAGCAAAAAGACAAGCGGTAGTTAATCCTGACCGTACTATTTCTTCTATTAAAAGAGAAATGGGTACTAATTTTAAAGTAAAAATAGATGATAAAGTATACACACCACAAGAAATTAGTGCAATGATACTTTCGAAATTAAAAACTGATGCGGAAAGTTATTTAGGACAAAAAGTAACACAAGCAGTTATCACTGTACCTGCATATTTTAGTGATGCTCAAAGACAAGCAACTAAAGATGCTGGAAAAATAGCTGGATTGGAAGTTTTGAGAATTATTAACGAACCAACAGCAGCAGCTTTAAGTTATGGACTAGATAAAGAACAAAAATCACAAAAAATTCTTATCTATGACCTTGGCGGTGGTACATTTGATGTTAGTATATTAGAATTAGGCGATGGAATATTTGAAGTTTTAGCAACCAAAGGTGATACAAGACTAGGTGGCGATGATTTTGATAGTGAAATCGTTAAATGGATAGTTGCAGAATTCAAAAAAGACAACGGAGTTGACCTTAGCAAAGACAAAATGGCTATGCAAAGAGTTAAAGAAGCTGCTGAAAAGGCAAAAATTGACCTTAGCGGTATGCAAAATGCTTCTATTAGTTTGCCATTTATTACAGTCGGCGACAATGGTCCATTACACGTTGATTTAACACTTTCAAGAGTTAAATTTGATTCTATGACAGCTGCATTGGTAAAACGTACAATTGATCCTACTTTACAATCATTAAAAGATGCTAAATTAAGTGTTAGCGAAATTGATAAAGTAGTTTTAGTTGGTGGTTCTACTAGAATACCTGCTGTTTATGACGCAGTTAAGAGTTTAATAGGAAAAGACCCATATAAAGGTATAAATCCTGATGAATGTGTAGCACTAGGCGCTGCAATTCAAGGTGGTGTACTTGCTGGTGATGTTAAGGATGTATTGTTGCTTGATGTTACTCCATTATCACTTGGTATAGAAACAATGGGTGGTGTATTTACTAAACTTATAGATAGAAATACAACTATTCCTACTAAAAAATCACAAGTATTTAGTACAGCAGCTGATAATCAAACTAGTGTTGATATTCACGTGTTACAAGGTGAAAGAAGTATGGCTG